>Ga0154413_1014_pt1 | contig 15466 bp, 4 predicted proteins | sample RifGroB2_FD_115917 | JGI IMG/M metagenome (GOLD analysis project Ga0154413, IMG submission 115917) | Bacteroidetes bacterium GWB2_41_8 | reverse complement strand
AATTACTTGCTCCAGAAATTTCCGGAGAACAATACGATAACCGTGTAAATTTCCAGGCGCCCAACCAGCATCAGGAACGAAAGGATCATCTTTCCCAGATCGGGCAGGTGGGCAAAATTGCTCACCGGGCCAACAGTCCCGATTCCCGGGCCGATTCCAGCCATGCAGGTCGCCACCGAACTGCTGGCTGTTTGCCCATCAATGCCGATGAGGATAAGCGATGTGCTTCCGACCAGGAACACCATGAAATAAACCACTATAAAAGTCAGTATCGAGCGGTTTGTTTCGTTGCTTACCACATTTTTGTTCAGCCTTATGGGAATTACCGCATGGGGCGAAACCGACTGGCGAAAAATACGACTGACGTTTTTCAAGAGAACCAGATGCCTCACCATTTTTATCCCACCCGCTGTCGAGCCGGTGCTGCCGCCAAGGAACATGGCAAAAAAGATGATGGTCCATGCAAAGGAAGGCCACAACAAATAATCGGCTGATGCGAATCCGGTGCAGGTGATTATAGAAACAACCTGAAATGCTGATTCGCGGAACGATTCCTCCAACGGTTTTTGCATGGTAAAATATAGGGAAAGCGTAACAACGGCTATAAGCAATAAAACCACCAGGATATAAAATCTCAGCTCTTCGTTTTCCTTTATTTTCCTGAATTCGCGCTTGAACAGGTAGTAATGGATCACGAAGTTCGTCCCGGCCAAAAACATGAAGATGGTAATTACATACTGAATGTAGGGTGAGTAGTTGATGATGCTGGTGTTTTTTGGAGAAAATCCGCCGGTGGCAACAGTGCCAAACGAATGGCAAACGCTTTCGAAGAGGTTCATGTTCCCGGCCATCAAAAGAATAACTTCTGCCCCAGTAAGGATGATGTAGATCAGCAGCAGCCGATTTCCGACCGATTTGATTTTTGGCCTGATTTTCTCCTGCAACGACGATTCGAGCGTAAAAAGATGATAACCGCCAATTTGAAGTGTTGGCATTACGATGATTACCAGTACAATAATGCCGATGCCCCCAATCCAGTGTGTAAGGCTTCGCCAAAATAACAAGGACTTGGGCAAGATTTCTATATCGACCAAAATCGAGGAGCCGGTAGTGGTAAAGCCCGAAACTGATTCGAAAAACGCATCGACGAAAGAAGGGATCGCACCGGAAAAAAGGTAAGGTAAACTACCTATTAAGCTCATGAACAGCCACGAAAATGTTACGATCAGGTAGGCGTCTTTTCGTTGGATGGAAACCTCATCATCTCTTTTACGCGTTGTTAGGAACAATAGAAGCCCAATAACCAAGCTGATAAGCGATGAAAACAGAAAGGGTTTGGTATCTTCTGAAAAAACAATTGCTACCCCAGCACAAACCGACAGGGCGACCGCAAGAATATACAAAATCCTGCTTATGAGGCTGAAAATGATCTTAAAATTCACACCGCAAAATTGCAGTCGATTTCATAAAGGAATTATAAAGTTTGGGTTGGCGGATATAAAGATTTTATAAAGATTATGGGGGAGTTGTCATGATTACATCATGAAGAATAATACAACAATGAGAATAGTTGCTTTTAATATCGTTTAGATAAAAACGGGCATGCTCATATCTGTCTGCTAAAGCGATACGGCAAAGAATAAATGAATTTCAACTCAACATTATCCTATGGTAAAGCTGAACCTACTCTTCGACTTTGGCTTTTCAGACTGTGTGAAAATTGCTTTTAACTTCCGAAGTGTTTATGAAAAGGTCAGTCCAAACTGTTCCAGTTTTGAGATAAGGAATTCTTTCTTGAAAGGTTTTGTTATAAAATCGTCACATCCTGCATACAATGCCATATTCTTATCTTCATTCGACGAGTAGGCGGTAATAGCAATAACCGGAAGATTAGCATTAAAATGTTTTATCAATCTGGTTGCTTCAAATCCATCCATTTCAGGCATTTTTAAATCCATAATTACCAGGTCTATTCCCGGATTTTCCTTGCAGATTTCGACTGCGACACGCCCATTGACAGCGTGCAGAACTTCAATCAAATCATTTTTCAGAACAATGTTAATGTAGAAAAAATTAATTTCGTCGTCTTCGGCAATAAGTATCGTTTGTTTCCTTGTAGCAGCTTTTGGTTTGGTGGTTTCGTTTTCCTGAATTTTACCGACTGGATTCATTACACAGGGCAACGAGAATGAAAATTTTGATCCTTTCCCTTTTTCAGATTCAACAACAATATTTCCACCTAGTAATTCAATAAATCCTTTAGCAATAGGCAATCCCAGACCACTGCCTTCATACGCCCTTGTATTGTTAATATTTTCCTGCATAAAGCTGTCGAATATCCGGGGTATATTTTCTGCAGCTATGCCTATTCCAGTGTCTTTCACTGTGAATAAAAGAGTCTCTCCATTTATGTTATAGTCAACATTAACGGTACCCTGTTTTGTGAATTTCACGGCATTGTCAATCAACTGACAAATTATTTTGGTCAGCAATTCCCGGTCCGACAGCAGTTTAATTTCAGTCACCTGTGCGGGTGGATTAAATGCCAGAGTTATATTTTTTTCATTCGCGGTGATCCTGAATTTTGAAATTGCTTCGTTTATGATGCCATTAAGCGCTATTTCTTTTTTAAAGACTGTTTGATTGCCGGATGTCAGTAATGAAATATCCATGAAGTTGGTGACGGTATTTATAAGTCGTTCACTGCTTTGGTTCATCATTGACAAGTATTCCTCTTTTTCTTCTGTTTCAATTTCAGGATCGGTTAATATTTGCCCAAAACCCAGTATCCCGTTTAAAGGGGTTCTTATTTCGTGCGAAATATTGTTGATAAATGAAGATTTTAGCCGGTCGCTGGCTTCGGCTTTTTCTTTGGCAATGTTCAGTTCAATATTTGTTGTTTCGAGTTCCAAAGTTCTCTCCTTTACTTTTTCCTCCAAAATCTGATTTTGATTTTGAACCTGTTGCATCAGATAACTGGTGAGTAGTAAATTCCGGATGCGCAAACCAACCTCGATAAGATCAAATGGTTTGGTAAGGAAATCGCTTGCCCCGTTTGAAAGAGCTCTTTGTCTGGCTTCTGATGTTGCATCGGCTGTAAGCACAAGTATAGGCAGATAGGTGTTGGCCTGAACAATGGATTTTAATTGTTCCATAACTTCAAATCCTGAAAGATGAGGCATCATCAGATCAAGCAGTATCAGATCGGGCTCGAAGCTGGCAAATAAATGAAGCACATCGCGGGGATCGGTAGTGGTTTTTATACTTGTATATCCCTGCATTTCCAGCAGACCTTCCAATACATCAATATTTGCTTCCTGGTCATCTACAATCAGGATGTTTGCATTTTTCAGGCTTGCGTCAACCATGGCTTTCGTTTTAAATGTTAGCTTTAAATAAATTGGTCAATAACTTTTAATAAATCCTGTACATCCAGCGGTTTGGTCAGGTAATTTTTAGCGCCTGCTTTCAGTAATCTGGTAAGTTGCTCTGGCATGGCATCGGCACTGATGATCACAACCGGAATTTTGCAGGTTTTTTCTTCTGCCTGAAGTTTGCCGAGGACTTCGCTTCCGTGAATGTCCGGAAGGTTTAGGTCGAGCAGAATTAAATCGGGCTGATGTTGAATTGCCAAACCTACGGCCATATTTCCATATATGCTTGTAACCAGCTGTATTTTAGAGCGCTGAATGGTAAGGATTTGATCAACGAGTTCAATGTTTGAGGCATTGTCTTCGATATACAAAATAGTGCCTTTTTTTTCCGCCAATTCGGGATCCAACTCATCCAATTGGCCCGATTTCTCCGCACTTTCCAGTGGGTCGTTTGAACGAGGCAGCTCAATCCAGAATGTACTTCCTTTTCCCTGAATACTTTCTACTCCCAGATTTCCGCCCATCGCAGTTATCAGTTTTTTTACCACAGCCAAACCAAGTCCGGTGCCTTCTGTTGTCGATTTTTCAGCACCAATTCGTTCGAATGGATTGAATAATTTGGGAATATCTTCTTCAGAAATTCCATAACCGGTATCTGTTACCGAGATTCTTACCGGAACATTGCCGTTCAGGTCGGTAGGCATCAATTGGGTTCTAATCGTTACCGATCCGTCAGTTCTATTGTATTTAATAGCATTGTTCAGCAAGTTCAGCAACACTTGTTTTAATCGCTGACGATCGGCTCTTAGGAATAGTTGATCGTCTGCTGATTGTTCGGTCAGAATATGCAATTGCCGCTCATTTGCCATTGGCATTACAATATCGGTCATCTCGCTGATTACTGTTTTTACCTGAACCGGTTCGAGTGACAACGACAATCGTCCGGCTTCGATTCTTGAAATATCCAGTACTTCGTTGATCAGATCCAGCAGATGTTTACCGCTTTTCATGATGTGGGCTACCCCATTCTTTTGCCCATTATTTAGTTCACCCATTTCAAGCAACTGTGCAAATCCAAGGATTGAATTCATAGGGGTGCGAAGTTCGTGGCTCATGCGCGAAAGGAATTCACTCTTGGCCAAATTGGCCTGCTCTGCTTCTTCGCGCGCTGCTTTGATTTCTTCCTCTGCTTTTTTGCGTTCGGTAATGTCGATGACTACAACCAGTAAGCACTTTTCTTTCCCAATAAAAATAGACTCAGCAGACAATAACCCGGTTCTTATTTCCCCTTTTTTTGTTCGTAAAAGAACTTCCAATTTGCTTACCGGTACGTTTTGTTCCAAACTTTCAACAATTTGGTGTTTAATGGCCGGATCAACAAATAAGCCAAGCTCGTTACTTGACTTTCCGATTATTTCTTCACGGGTATAGCCCATTGCATCAATCAGAGCGCCATTGATATCCAGGAATATTCCACTTTTTAAATTAGAAATCGACATCATGGCCGAGTTGGATTGAAAAGCGCTCGCGAATTTTTGTTCCGACAACCGAATTTGAGAAATATCCTTGCTCACACCAAAAATTACCGGTTCTCCATTCCAAAGCCCTCTTTTTATTCTTGTTTCAACAGGTATTTGTTCTCCGGTTTTGCTAATAAGCGGAATTGAACAGTATTGAGCTTTGCCTTTGAGAATTTCATGCATTACATTCAATGCTTCTTCACGTCGTTCGGGGGGACGAACCATTAATACTGATTTATTTATTAGTTCATCCTGCGAATAACCAAGTCGTTTATGGACAGTCTCATTGCTGTCAACTATATTCCCTTCTTCATCGAAAATAAAAAGGAAATCGTCGATGGTATTGAAAAAAGTCTCGTAATTCTGACGACTTTGAGCCAGTAAGCTTTCTGTACGTTGATTGTTGATCAGACTGGACAACATACTGCTCCAAACCTTTAATATATTGATTTCTGAATTTGTATATTCTTTACTTTCAACAACTGAATCTAATCCAACAAAACCAATCAGTGTATTTTCAGCAAGCAATGGAATAACAATGATTGACTGAACGCCTTGCGGTTCAAGAATTTCACGTTCGGCCTGCCAGCTTTCCGGTAAATCTTTAACCGAGGCGATCACAATGTTTTCATGTCGGTGAAGCATTTCCATCCAACTGGGAAAGATTTCGCAAGGAATATTCTGAAGATTTTCGATTTCAGGATTTATGCCTGTATTGCACCATTCGTGTGTATTGTTCATTGTGCTTTCAGAAGCATCGAATTCAAATATGTAAGATCTATCGGCAGAAAGAAACTGTCCAATCCGGCTTAATGCATGAGTTATTGCATCGTCGATTTTATCGAGCGAAAGGCCGGTAAGAGTTGGCGATAACCGAAGCAGTTCATTTTCGAAAACTGCTGCACGTTTGCGTTCTGTAATATCTTCGAAAATGTAGAATCTGCCATAGTATTCATCATTTTCACCGCGAATTTGTGTCGAATACCGGTGTATCGTACGATTTTTGGTAAAGGCAATATCATCTTCAATTACAATACGGTTTTCTTCGTATTGAAGTGGGTTCCAAGATTCTGCAAAAGATGGCATATCGGCCAAAACAGGAAGGCAATATGGAATGATGTCGTTATTTTTAAGTTCACCTTTCAACATGCGAGGTTCCAATTCTTCAATTCCCCAAATCTGGCAAAATCGTTGGTTGAAGTACAAAATATCGTCGGTACGGTTATCGACAACCAAAAAACCTAAAGGCGAAGAGTTTGACATTAATTGAAGGAGAGATTGGTTCCAACGTAATGCATCTTCAGCCATTTTCCTTTCAGTAATATCCTGAAGGGTACCATAAGTGCCGGTAATGTCATCATTTTCAGCTAGCCCAAGACGGGCAAATACTTCGATCCAGCGGAACCCTCCATCTTTGGTCAAATACCTGATTTCGTGTCGGCAATAATCTTTCTTCCGATTGATCAATGGCTCGAATAATTCCCAGTTTCGTGCCCGGTCTTCCGGATGAACGTAATTGACAAATAGTTGGCCCAGTGATTCTTCGACACTGAACCCGGTTATTTCTTCCCACGATTTATTCAGGAACAACCACAAGCCATCGGCATCGGTCTGGAAAATAACTTCGTTGACATTTTCGACAACGGTCCGGTAGTTTTTTTCACTTTTGCTCAACGCCTGCTCAACATTTTTTCGCTCTTCAATTTCACCGATTAAAATTTCGTTTGCAGAAGCAAGTTGAGATGTTCTTTCCTCTATTTTTAATTCAAGATTTGCATTGAGTTCCCTGATTTCTTTCTCTGTCTGAATTCGTTGCGTAATGTCTTGCTTTACAGCCAGGTAGTTTGTTATTTTTCCCGAATGATCGTGTATAGGAGAAATCTGTATATTTTCCCAGTATAGCTCGCCGTTTTTCTTTTTATTGATCCATTCATTCTGCCAGCATTGTCCCTTTTCAATTGTGGCCCATAAATCTTCATAAACATGTTTCGGTGTTTGCCCCGATTTAAGCACATTGGCATTCTTGCCAATAATTTCCTGTAAGGTATAACCAGAGGTGATTTCGAATGAGGGATTGACATATTCGATATTGGCATTCAGATCGGTAACGACGATGGATACCGGGCTTTGTTCCACAGCCATTGATAGTTTTATTAATTCGTTGTCTTTAACTTTTTTATCGGTAAAGTCGCGGATAAATCTCAAAACGCGGTCGTTACTGAGTGGGGCCAAACGTGCCTCGTAGAAACTTGTATTACCATCTTTTAGTACCGAATACTCGTAAGTTATCAACTTCTGATGGTCGATACATTCGTTGGTCTTTTGAATGTGCAGCTTTGCTGTTTGCTCATCAAAAACATCCCGGAGATTTGACCCGATGAGTTGAGTAATGGGATATAATATTTTTTTATCATCGACATTGTAATATTCGAGATAAGTTCCTTGCCTGTCTGTAACAAAAATCAAGTCGGGTATGGCATCGATAATCGCACTAAGGCGCTCGTTCTGTTGCCTGTATTTTTCTTCGGCAAGTTTTTTCTGTGTAATATCGATGTTAACCCCGTTTAATGCAATTAACTGATCGTTTTCAAAAACAGGGACAATATTATTCTGTACCCATTTAATTTGGCCGTCGGCAAGAATCAGTCTTAGATCGACACTTACAGGTTTTTTGGTCCTGTGTATTTCCAGAAGCTTTTCATCCAGTTTATGCGAATCTTCCGGATGAATCATTTTGGTAAATAGGTCATTTGAAATACCTTTTTCAAAAGGTTGAAAGCCAAGTAAGCGGTAATAGTTTTCAGACCAGATCAGGTTGTTTTTTATCAAATCTAAACTCCAGCTACCCATATTGGCAATTTCCTGGGCGTAGTTCAGTGCTGATTCACTTTGCAGAAGTGCTTCCTGTGCAAGTTTTCGTTCAGTAATGTCGTTGTCGGCACCCCGGTAACCAGTTAGGTTATTCTGCTCATCAATAATAGGAATGCCATTTGTTGTTACCCAGATTATTTTTTTGTCTCCTGTTTTTAATGGATTCACAAATTCATTAAAGGGTAATCGTTGCGCAAATGCCCGAAGAGCAGTGTGTTTGAATTCTTCGCGGCGTTCATCCGGATGAAGATCGTAGAAGTGCTTTTTACCAACCAGCTCATCGGGGGTATAGCCCCAAACTGATTTCGAAACCGGACTTACATAGGTGAACATTCCTTTTTCATCGACTTCCCAGATTACTGTCTGGCTTTGTTCTGCCATTTGACGGAACCGGTTTTCACTTTGAGCTAATTCTTCCTGAATTCTTTTCTGCTCGGTAATGTCTTCTTTTACTGCCAGAAAATGGGTAATATTTCCCATGCTATCAACTATTGGAGTAATGGTTGATGATTCCCAATACAGTTCCCCGTTTTTCCTTTTGTTGTGGAAAATACCTTTCCATTCTTTTCCAGTTGTGATGGAATTCCAGAGTTGATTGTATTCTGTATCTTTTGTCTCTCCTGATTTTAATACCCTTGGATTTTTATTGATTAATTCTTCGAGCGTATAACCGGTTGTTTCACATGCCTTGGGGTTAGCGTATTCTATATTTCCTTCCAGATTTGTAATTACAATACTTACCGGACTTTGCTCAACAGCGCGCGACAGCTTACGGAGTTGTTCTTCTGATTTACGGAGTTCAGTGATGTCTTGCCAGGTAATAAACAAAACCTGATTCCCCTCATATTCAATCGTCGAAAGATTGATCTGGGTCAGGAATTCAGTTCCGTCAAATCGCTTGTGCTGCCACTCGAAAGAATTTTTACCTTTTTCGAATGCCTGCTGAATTAACTCATCGGCATATTCATCCGATTTTCGGCCATTTGGTTGGTATTCAGGCGATAATTCGGCAGGTGAACGTCCAATAATCATCGAACGGTCGCCCCCTATCATGATTTCTGATGCCCTGTTGCATTCTATAAATTTACCATCGCGAACAATGAGATAACCGTCAGGTGAATCAAAAAACAAAACTCTGTAATTTTTCTCACTTTGCTGGAGGAGGAGTTCCGCTTGTTTCTTATCTGTAATATCAATCCCCATACACTGAATAGCGCTTGGATTATCGCCATCAGTCAGGCATACAAATTCCCATAAGGTAGTGCGTATGCCACCGGATTTTGCCTGCTTGTCCAGTTCAATTTTATAAATCTTACCCGGGTTGGCAATACATTTTGAAACCGTTTCAATGGTGCGTTCGTGGTGATATTCACATATCGATTTTAACGAATGTGCTCCGTTTAATCCTTCTTCAGCATACATCCAACCGTATTCTTCTTCAAATTTTTGGTTCCAGTAAATGTGTTTGCCTTCCAGATTGGTCCAAAGTACATAACTTGTTTGGGATTTGATCAGGTTTCGCAGTCGTTCTTCACTGTCGCGAAGCGCTTGCTCGGCTTTCTTACGATCTGTTATGTCGATTAAAACACCTCTGCCACCAATCATTTTCCCATCTTCAATAATTGGATTTGTTGATGAACGCACCCAACGAATCGTACCATCTTTCGCAAAATAACGGTATTCCATGAATGAATAATCTCTCATAGCAAGATTTGCCAACCTCTCCATTATTATAGGTCTGTCGTCTTCGTGCATGTATTTGAAGAAATTCTGACCAATAAGTTCTTCCGGCTCAAAACCTAAAAACCGCTCGATGGATGGGCTGACATATTTTACGACCCCCTCACCAGTTACTTCATAAACCACATCATTAATGGTTTCAACTAAAGAGCGATAGGTTTCCTCGCTTTTTTTAAGTTTGTCTTCAGCAACTTTTCGTTCCGAAATATCGGTCAGCGTTCCAGTGGCTCCAATCATTTCGCCATTATTGAAGATTGGCGTGGTTGAAGAACGAACCCAGCATATAGTACCGTCTTTTCTGATATACCGGTACTCCATGAAATTGTAATTTCTGGAAGTAAGGTTTTTCAGCTTATTCATAATTACCGGAACATCGTCGGGATAGACAAACGAAAAAATATTCTGGCCGGTAACTTCTTCGGCAGAGTACCCCAATACCTGAAGAGTAGATGGGCTGGCATATTTTATATTTCCGGTGCTATCAATTTCATAGATTACATCGTTTACAGATTCAACCAGATTACGGTATTGTTCTTCGCTTTTCGCGAGTTTTCTTTCAATTATTTTTCTATTCGAAATATCACGCGTAATAAACACAATGCCGGTAGGGCGACCTTCAGAATCGTATATAAAATCGGCGTTTACTTCAATGTCAAAAGTTTTCCCATTTGCATGAATGGCTCTGTAGTCGCTTGCTCCGGTGCGGTTGCCCTGAAACATCTGTCCGATTAAAGTCTGGGCTTTTATATGGTCTTCAGGATGTATAAAATCAAGGATGGTGCGATTTTTAAATGCATCAATACCGCTGTAACCAAACAATTCAAGTGATTTGGGCGACGAGAAAAGGATTTTTCCTTCAAGATCGGTGAAGGTTATTGAATCGGGCGAGGCTGCAATTATGGAGCGGTAAAGCGCTTCGCTGTTTTGCAGCTCTGTTTCCATCAGTTTTTTATCAGTAATGTCGATTAAAGTTCCGGTAGCACCAATAAATTTTTCTTCTTTAATTACAGCTTTTGATGAAAACCTGATCCAGTGAAGCTCACCGCTTTTCGACCGTATTTGATAATCATTTTGTAATTCAAACTTTTTCTGAAGCTCATCAAATCTTTTTAGCAGAAATTCTTGGTTGTCTCCGATAAAAGCAAGGAAATTCTTACCAATAACTTCATCAGGTGAATACCCCAGTAATTTTTCGATGGAAGGACTGATGAAAGTTATATTTGCCTGGTTATCTATTGTGTAAATAACGTCATTGATGTTTTCAATCAGATCTTTGTATTTTGCTTCGCTTGCCTGCAAAGCATTCTTTCTTTCTTCTTTTTCTATATAGTTGCCAAGTTTTACGGCAATTGAGAACAGCAGATTTGATTCTTCAGGCAGGAAAATCTGGTCGGTTGCAGGTAATTGATCATCCGGATAACATACTTCAATCTGGCCGATAACTTTCTGATTGACTTTGATCTCCTGAATAAGGGAATTACTTGTTTTAATGAAATCCGGAGTAGAAAAGGTTTTGGTTCCGATTGTAATGGATGCTCCGGCAAATTCGGGGAACTGCCAGCTTTCTGGAATAATCTTAACGACCTGCATGTAAACCTCGTCAAGCGAAATAACCGAATTGCTCATGATTTCCGAAAGACGGTTGTGACAATTCAATTCTTTCAATCGCTCGCCGAGTTGATGCTCAATCAGATATTGTTTGTCATTTTGCTTTTTCAACAAAACCTTTAGCTCCTCCAACTCACTTATCAGCTCTTCTTTGGTTTTATTTCCGTATTCCATAAGGCTTTGAATTGATGATTATTTTTCAGAAATTCTTATAACAATTTCAAGTTTGTAATTTATGATTTATTTCGATTGACGTATTCGGTCTTATCCATTTTATAAACTGTTTATTGACATCAAAATTCAACTGCCGAGCATCTTTAGTTTGTTTGAATGTTGGCTTCATGAATAAATTGAGCCAGATCAACGTCTTTCCCTAATCCGAGTTTCATTTTTAACCGGTACTTGCATTTTCTTACGCTTTCAGGCGAAATACCAATTATATTAGATATCTGGTGGGTATTCAGATTAATGAATATTGAGGATATGATGATCATGTCCTGCTGAGTTAACTGCGGAAACCTGACGATGAAATTTGAGGTGAAATTTGGATAAGTTTGATTGAATTTCAATTGGAATAAAGTCCAGCTGTTAAGTAAAACTGATCTTTTGCGCAACTTGTTTTTTAAGTCAATCATTACTTGTTTTTGCTTCTCGGTAATTTCTGATTTCTGAATTTCAACATTCAATTGTTTTACAATATTCTGAAGGGTACTGTTTGTCTCCATTGAATGAATCGCTTCTTGCATTAACTGTGTCTGTTTCTCATTTAGCTGCCCGACGACCTGAGCATTCGCAGCAGAGATATTGTCGATTATTTTCTTTTGACTTTCATTCTGCATATTAAGTTCTGAAATGCGGGTTTTCAGTTCGTTTTCAATTTTCTCAATATGGAATCGAATTCGTTTTTCAACAGAGCTGTGTTTTGCCAATTGGGTATTTATCGCATTCAGTAACTCGCTGATCGAAAATGGTTTCACAAGATAATCGTCAGCGCCCAGTTCCATTCCTTCCCTGAAGTCTTTGCGTTCGGATAAAGCTGTAATAAAAATAAAGGGAAAGGGAACTTGTACATCGTCAGACTTCAATAATTTCAGGACTTCATATCCCTTCATGTCGGGCATTATTATATCGCACAAGATCAAATCCGGATTGAATTCTCTGGCCCTGGCAATTCCTGTATGACCATTTTCTGCATGAATTACTTCATAGCCCTCCAGCTCAAGTGCATCAGCGATATTTTCGCGCAGCAGAATGTTGTCTTCGATGATAAGGATTTTTGCCATTTTTCAGTATCAAAGATGGTGTCAACTATAATCAGAAATTACTCCAATTGGGAAATGCAAGGTGAAAGTTGATCCAATTGCTGGTTTACTTTTAAACGAAACAGTACCTCCATGCATTTGCACTGATTCTTTAACTATGCTTAATCCAAGTCCGTTTCCCTGAATGGTCGAAGCATTGCCTGCCCTGAAAAATGGGGTGAACAAATGTTTCTGGTCTTTTTCAGGTATTCCTATTCCATTGTCCTGAACACTAAGGATCAATTCGTCGTTTTTAAGTTTCAATTCAATTGCAATCTGCGGGTGCTCCGATGAATATTTTATCGCATTTGATATCAGATTATTAATTGCCTGTGTAATCAAACGGCTATCAACCTTAACAATTAGTGTTTTAAAGGGAGTCTTGAATGTAATCTGGCCTTTGACCATAATGGTCGAGTTAAATCCGTCAATAATTTTGAGACAAATCTTCAGCAGATCTTCATCATTTGGATTAAATCCAATTTTCCCTTCCTGTATTCTCGAGAGATGTAAAACGTCATTCACAATATTGGTAAGGTGTAAAACATGCTCTTTAATTTTCATCAGTCTGGTCGATATCTGTATTTCATCCATTTTTTTCTGATATGCAATAAGCGTTTCGCTGACCATGAGAATTGAAGCGAGAGGTGTTCTAAACTCGTGAGATGCTGTGGCAACAAAGCGCGATTTCAAATCATTCAGCTCTTTCTCCTTATCGATGGCTTTTCGCAGTTGCTCCTCGAAAAGCTTGCGGGGAGTAATGTCGGTGTGCGTTCCGATTATTCGCGAAGGTTCGTGGTCAACTGTCCATTCAACAACTTTGCCACGGTCGAGTATCCATTTGTAATTGCCGTCTTTACAAAGCATTCTGTGTTCGTTCACATAAACCTCGGTTTCTCCGGTAAAATGTTTGTTCAAAGCAGCAAGCCATATTTGTAAATCATCAGGATGAATATGCGATTTCCATTCTTCAAGTGTATTGTCGATTTCTGAAACCGAATAGCCTAACATGGCTTTCCATTGTTTCGAGAAAAATACTTCGCCGGTTAAAATGTCCCAGTCCCATACGCCATCACCCGATCCTTCAAGGGCAAAAAGCCAGCGTTCCTCACTTTTCCGAAGTGTTTCTTCGGCTTTCAACCTTTCAGAAATGTCTCTTGAGATACCATATATGGCATTATTCCCATCCCATTTTCCGAATACAACTTTGGTCTCCACCGGAATAATTTCCCCATTTTTTTTATAAAGAGGCACCGGGCAAATGTCCAATCTTCCGGCAAGCATTTCGCCGACAATATGGGCAGCTTCTTCTCTTCTCGCAGGAGGATGGACTTCTAAAACCGACATCCCGCATAGTTCATCAGGAGTGTAGCCAAGTCGCCGTTGAACGACCGGATTGGTTTTAATAATCTTTCCTTCGGCATTTAAAATAAACATGAAATCGTCGATGGTGTCAAACATCAACTGGAAATTTCGCTGGCTTAGCTTCAATGCATTTTCGGTGCTTATTCGGGCGAGTGTTCCTCCAATTTGTGCTGCAATTATTTCAAGCGATATTTTGGTCGTAAAATTTAATCTTTCTGATGACCGGGAGGCGACATTGACTGCACCAATAATCTTGCCCTCATATTTTATTGGTATTACCCCAATTTGCCGGAGGGATTCGGGTATAACCATGTTAGTATTTTCAACTATTTCATTGTAAAATCCATAAACAGGTTCTCCGTTTTGTACAATTTTGTATTGAGCCTGATCTTGTTTATACCTTTGTACCATTTGTACGAATTCATCCGGAAGTCCTTCATGAACGACGAGTTCAAGTTCGGCAGATTGTTGATTGATTAAATAAACACCAACGGCATTAATTTCTTCAATCTGCATCATTGATTGCATCACCTGTGATAGCGCCTCTTCAATTGTGGTAGTAGCTGCCAGACTGAATCCCAGATCGCGCTGAATAATTGAGAATCGTTCATTCACCTTTCGATCAGTAATATCGCGGTATTGCCATAAATGTCCCAATAAATCGTCGTTCAACAGAATTGGAATATAATCGCGTTCGAATACACGTCCGTCTTTTAAATACAATTCGTCACTAATTACAATCTCGCGTCTGGAAATAATTTCCAGGATGCGTTCAATAAATTGGTCCGGATTTTTCATCATGTGTTTACTGCCTTCTGAAGCCGCAGCACAATCGAATCCAACAAGGGCATCAGGTGGAAGGTTAATTCCGAAAAGGGTACAAAACGATTGATTAACCAATGTAATTTTCCGTTCCGAATTTTCAAACAGCGTACCAGCCTGCAGATTTTGAATCAGAATAGTCAAATTTTGGGTGATCGTTTTAAGCGCTTCTTCGGCAAGTTTTCTGTCGGTAATATCAATTGCAACCCCAACAAATCCGAGTGTATTACCCATTTCGTCATCTAACTTGCTAACAGATAGTAAAACTTTTATTCTCCGGCCATTTTTGCAAATATAAGTCCATTCATTTTCCTCAATAATTTTTTGATCTTTCAGACTCTGACTGGCCAATATTCTGAAATCAAACGCATGTTCGTGATTTTCGTCAAATGAGGGGTAATTAGTCTTGTTTTTTATTTCCGATGGATCAAAGAAAATCAGGGGAGTTTGCTTGTCAATAAGCTCGAAGGCTTCATATCCAAGCATTTTTGCGGCAAAAGGGTTGAAAGATTTAATGATCCCATTCTGATCGGTTGATATGATTATTATATCAGCATTATCGACAATGATCCTGTTAAGTTCGAGCAGTTTTCTAATATCACGGGTTCTTTCTTCAACCTTCAGTTCGAGTTGAGTATTAATCCGTATCAGATCTTCTTCGTATTTCATCCGGCCAAATCCGCTTCCCAGAATTTCACCCACCATGGTCAAAAGCAGAATATCTTCATTTTGCCAATCTTTGGTTTTTCCTACTGAATCAAAACCCAGAAAACCAATTAGCGAACCAGCAGACAGCAAGGGTATAACCAATATCGACACAATGTCCTGCGCTTGCAAAATTTCTTTTTCTGAAATTGCTTCGGGA
>Ga0154413_1009_pt2 | contig 15493 bp, 13 predicted proteins | sample RifGroB2_FD_115917 | JGI IMG/M metagenome (GOLD analysis project Ga0154413, IMG submission 115917) | Bacteroidetes bacterium GWB2_41_8 | reverse complement strand
AGCATTGGTCGTCCAGGAATCCCATTCTTAGATTGGGGTATTCAGCCAATCAATAATTCATGGGTTCGCGATCCAAGTAACGGTGGACCTTTCCTATTCAAAAAGAGTTTGTATAAAGCTTCCGAAAAATCGAAAGCAACACAAACCGGTTGGGCTACTGGTGTAAATGCCAATAACTTCAGGTTTATTCGTTTGGCACATGTTTACTTGTGGGCTGCTGAATGTGAGGTAGAAGCCGGCAATCTTGACAAAGCAAGGGAATACGTGAATATAATTCGTAACCGTGCAAAAGCAAGTGCAGTTGTTACAATGCCTGATGGTTCTCCTGCCGCTAAATATAAAGTTGAACCTTATTCATCGTTTGCCAATGCTGACGAAGCAAGAAATGCAGTCAGACTTGAGCATAGATTGGAATTTGGTATGGAAGGCGGTCGCTTTTTCGACCTGGTTCGTTGGGGAATTGCTGCTCAGACAATGCAAAATTACCTGAACACCGAGGCTCCACGCCGCTCTTATTTGAGTGGAAGAACATTCAAAGCTGGTGTTAATGAAGTTTGGCCAATTCCACAAAACCAAATTGACTTGTCAAAAGTAAATGGTACTTCATCGTTGACACAAAATACAGGTTACTAATACTTTTTTGTAATTAAATTCCGGCGGCTGCTTCATTCAACTATGGAGCAGCCGCTTTTTTATTTATATTTAGTCCGAAAAAATGAAATAAATGGCACTCAATTATATCTGGATTTTCTTCTTTGTGGTGGCTTTCGTTATTGGTTTGGCAAAACTTATATTTTTCGGAGATGTAAACATTTTTCCTGAAATGATGAACTCCACCTTCGTGATGGCGAAAACTGGATTCGAAATCTCACTTGGATTAACAGGCGTATTGACTTTGTGGATGGGAATCATGAAAATAGGGGAGAAGGGTGGAGTTGTCAGTGTTTTTTCCAGATTGGTTGGTCCGTTTTTCAACAAGCTTTTCCCCTCTCTGGGGAAAGATCATCCGGCACATGGTTCTATTATTATGAATATTGCCGCAAATATGCTGAACCTCGACAATGCGGCAACGCCAATGGGATTGAAGGCAATGAAAGAAATGCAGGAATCCAATCCATCGTCTGATACAGCTTCGGATGCGCAAATTATGTTTATGGTTTTGAATGCTTCCGGATTGACAATTATTCCCATCAGTATCATGGTTTACAGGGCGCAGTTGGGAGCCGTCAATCCGTCAGATATTTTTATTCCGATTTTGCTGGCAACATTTTTTTCGACTCTTGCCGGTTTAATTTCAGTAGCCTGGCATCAGAAGATTAATTTGCTCGACAGAACTATTCTTAGTTATATTGGTGGATTAGCAATCTTTATTGGTGCAATTATCTGGTACTTCACCGCTTTGGGGAAGGATCAGATTCAAGCTATTTCGAATGTTGCGAGCAATCTGATTATCTTTTCAATCATCATCAGTTTTATTCTGCTTGCACTTCGTAAAAAGGTAAATGTTTACGATGCTTTTATCGAAGGAGCAAAAGATGGTTTTAAAACAGCTGTAATGATTATTCCTTACCTGATTGCAATATTGGTGGCCATTGGCGTGTTCCGTACCTCAGGAGCTTTGGAGTGGACAATTTCAGGAATTAGCTGGGGTTTTCAGCAATTGGGTATCAATACCGATTTTATTCCGGCCTTACCCACAGCGCTGATGAAACCGCTCAGTGGAAGCGGTGCACGTGGCATGATGGTAGATGTGATGACTAATTACGGTGCCGATTCTTTTGCCGGAAGGGTTGCCAGTACTATTCAGGGCTCAGCTGACACCACTTTTTATATTCTGGCTGTTTACTTCGGATCGGTTGGAATTAAGAATACCCGATATGCACTAACCTGTGGATTAATTGCTGATTTTACAGGTATTGTTGCAGCCATTCTGATGGCCTATCTTTTCTTCCATTAGTCAGGAAACAAAAACTGCCAGCGATTTGCCGGCAGTCTGTGTTATTGTAGGAAAGTTAGAGTTCCACTCCAAGTGGAATTCAGACTAAATTATTTATTCAAAGCTTTGTACACCTGCAACTTCGGCAGTTTTATCCACTTTTTTAATTAAACCCTGAAGTACTTTTCCCGGGCCAATTTCGGTAAATAGAGTGGCTCCGTCAGCAATCATATTTTTTGCAGTTTGTGTCCAGCGAACCGGTGCAGTCAGCTGGGCGATCAGGTTTTGTTTTATTATCTCCGGATCAGAAGTTGGGGCAGCATTCACGTTTTGGTAAATAGGGCAAACTGGTTGAGCAAAAGGAGTTGCGTTAATTGCAGCTGCAAGTTCTTCGCGGGCAGGTTCCATCAGTGGAGAGTGGAAAGCGCCTCCAACTGCAAGTTTCAGAGCACGTTTTGCACCGCGGGCAGTCATAGCTTCGCAAGCTTTATCTATACCCGAAAAAGAGCCTGAAATTACGAGTTGTCCGGGGCAATTGTAGTTTGCCGGAACAACCACATCGTCAATAGAAGCACAAACTTCTTCAACAATTTCATCGTCTAACCCAACAATGGCAGCCATTGTTGAAGGTTCGGCTTCGCAGGCTTTTTGCATGGCCTGTGCACGTTTCGATACCAAACGTAATCCATCTTCAAAACTTAAAGCTCCATTGGCAACCAAGGCAGAGAATTCGCCCAAAGAGTGACCGGCAACCATTTCAGGCTGAAAGTTTTCAAGTGTTTTGGCCAGTAAAACCGAGTGCAAAAAGATCGCAGGTTGGGTAACTTTGGTTTGGCGCAGATCTTCTTCGGTTCCATCGAACATGATATCGGTAATCCGGAAGCCTAAAATTTCGTTTGCCTTTTCGAAAAGCTCTTTTGCCAACAGCGATTTTTCGTACAGATCTTTGCCCATGCCAGGATATTGGGCGCCTTGCCCGGGAAATACGAATGCTTTCATTTTGTCGTAGTTTTTAATTTACAGCGGGCAAATATACAATTTCTTTCAACAGAAATTTGGCGATATTTTCTAACAACAAATGACAACTTTTTCCCTATATCACCCCTTCTTCGCGACAAATATCCAGAATCAGTTTCAGGCTGTCTTCAATGTTATTGTCGAGGCCTACTGAAAAGCGAACCAATCCCTGCGAAAGTCCCATTTCCTGCTGAACTGAATCAGGAATTTCGGAAGAAGTGCTTTTGCCGGAGCAGCTAAACAGCGTTTTGAAATAACCCAGACTTACAGCAAGATAACCGACATCGGCCTGCTGCATTCTCTGCATAATCAGGTTCGCTTTCTGAACCGATCCGAAGTCGATGGCTATCATTCCGCCAAACCCGTAGCTTTCGTTCATCAGCGATTTATGTAATTCGTGCTGTGGATGAGTTTCAAGTCCGGGATATGAAATCTTCAGGCCTGCTTTTGCCAGTTCCATCGCTAAAAATATCGCGTTTTTGCTGTGCTGACGAATGCGGAGGTGTAGAGTATGCAGATTTTTGTGTATCGAAGCAGAGCGCATCGGATCGAGCACCGGGCCAAGCAACATGGCAGTTCCGTTGTTTACGTTCGAGAGGTCATCGACAAATTTTTTGCTTCCGCAGATTGCTCCGGCCACACAATCGTTTTTGCCATTGATGAATTTGGTCATGCTGTAAACCACAATGTCGGCGCCTAACTGTGCAGGCGACATAATCATAGGTGTAAACGTGTTGTCAACCATCAGTAAAGTTCCGTGTTGGTGAGCTATTTTGGCCAGTTTCGGAATGTTTGCGACCTGAAGCAGTGGATTGGTAACACTTTCAGTATAAATAACTTTGGTGTTTGGTCGTATGGCTGCTTCAACCTGTTCTAAACGTGTGATATCTACAAAACTGACTTCAATGTTAAATTTTGGCAGGTAATTTTTAAGGAAAGCATAAGTTCCGCCATAAGTAGTCACTGATGTAACAATGTGATCGCCAGCACTGCAAAGCTGTAAAATGGCACAGGTGATGGCCGCCATTCCCGATGCGGTAACCCATGCCGACTCGGTATCTTCCATTGCCGCTATTGCATCGGCAAGATATTTATTGGTTGGGTTCCAGTGGCGCGAATAGAGGAAACAACCTTCGGTATGTCCCAGAAAGGCTTCTTCCATGGTATCGGCATGTAAAAATGTGAAGGTCGATGAATCAGTAATGGAAGGATTTACTCCGCCAAATTCGCCAAATTGTTTTAAGTGCTGAATAGTTGAAGCAGGATCGAATTTCATAAAATCATGTTTTAGTTTCTTCGGAAAGTTAGGCTTCCTGAAACTGCGATTACATGACTTTTTTCAAGTACGACAGCTATTGTTAAACATCAAGGAAGGTAAATAATTCCTCCTGAATGGTCGTGGTCGGCACCAGTGACCGATTTCAGGCAGTTAACTTCGTTGCGAAGCCGGAGAACTCCCAGAAATGCGAATACAACAGCTTCTTTGAAATCAATGATTTGTGCTGAAGGTACTATTGTTTTATGCTTTGTTTTTTCGCTGAACAATTCGATGAGGAAAACATTGCAGGCGCCTCCTCCGGTAATAAGTATCTGGCCTTTCGGATATTGGTCAACGGCAATGGTAAGCTGGTCAGAAACATGCTCATAAAGTGTTCTGAGTGCATCTTCCGGCGAGAGTTGAAACGAATAAATCAAGGGCAGAAATTCAGTTTCAAACCATTCCCGTCCCAATGATTTGGGGCCGTCGAGCTGATAGAAATCCAGGGAATTCAGTAGGTTAAGTAATTCAGTATGGATTGTTCCGGTGCGTCCCATACTTCCGTTGAGGTCAAAATCGAATCCCAATTCTTTGGTGAAATGGTTAAAAGCCATGTTCGCCGGGCAAATATCGAAAGCTTTTCGGTTTCCTTTTTCGCGAAACGAAACATTGGCAATTCCGCCAAGATTGAGGCAAAATTCGTATTCGCCAAACAAAAGTTCGTCACCAATCGGAACAAGTGGAGCGCCTTGTCCGCCCAGCGCCACATCGAGCGACCTGAAATCGCAAATAGTTGGTATGCCGGTGGTTGCTGCAATAAAAGCACCATTGCCAATCTGTACCGTCAGCTTTGAATCGGGCTGATGGAAAATTGTATGGCCGTGAGATCCGATCAATGCTGGTTTTTCTGGAAGATCGGCGCAGAAATCGACAACTTGTTTACCGATAAACTTTCCGTATTCGTTGTGCAGGAATGCAAAATCTAGCGCATTTAGTTCAGTGGCCGATGTGAGCTTGTTTACCCATTTGTGCGAATACGAAATCGTATTTGCTTTCAGTACTTCGAAATTCCATTTCGTGTCGAAAGTAAACCGGCAGGCCACCAAATCGAGGCCATCAACCGATGTGCCCGACATACAACCTATACTCAGGTAACTTTGCATTATTTGTAGAATTTTGCTTTGTAAGTACTTTTATTGTCTTTAAAATCAGTTACTTCGAGAATTAATTCATGACTTTTCCCGAATTGAAACCTTTCTTTATCAAACGTATAACTTATTAATTTGTTTTTGAGGTCGTATTCAAACAGCACCCATTTGCCGTCGATGGTACCTCTAACAGTTTCAATTCCCGAAAGGTTATCGGTAATGGTGAATCTGATCCGATTGGTTTCGGTCAGGGTTTTCTTTTCAGTAATACTTAGCGGAACGATCTTTGGTGCAACGGTATCAACCGCCAATGCGTAATTTCCTAATAACCTGATGTTTCCTTCCACCCAGCCGTCAACGTATTTTCCGGTGGCCGAATATATTTTTCCTGAAACCGGGTCAACCTGTGCAAGCATAACTTTCGATTGCAGTTTCTCCGGAAGGTTCACAGCTTTTATTCGCAGCGGGCAGGCAAAATGCAGCGGAGTGTAGGAATTATGCAGTTTAAAAACCGATGAATAAAATTTCGGATTACCCGGCAGTTTTTCGTATTGAAAATCGATATCGCTGTACAAAGCACCTTCAGGAATGTTAAATTCTATGTCATCGTTCCTGATATGGTTATTTCGGTTAAACTTAAAGAGTTCACCTTTTGGCTCGGGTGCAGTAAACGCTGTTTCTTTCGATTGTATTTTAAACGAAAGAGAAGTTGCATTTCCATAAGTATCAGCTATTTCATATTTCACCTGATGGGTCTTGCCGTCGGTAGCCTTGAAAATCCCTCTCTTTTCGGCTATATTGTAAATCGAAAGTTTATTGCCAGGTTCAAGCCAGGTGCGGTAAAGTCGTCGGCCTGTGCGCGCTGCCTGCTCGTAATCGATATGAGAATTGATGTATTTCGATTCTTCCAGTAAGAAATCATCCATCGTAAACGAATAAATCAATTCATTATCGATACTCAGCTTCAGGCTGTAAATGCCACATTTATTTAAACTTCCGTCGAGCAAATCAATGGCCTGCAATCCAAATCCAACCTTTCCTGAAACTAGTATTGGCTGGTTGTTTTTTAGTTGGTAGCTGCTGCCAATAAGTATTGTTTCAAACCTTTGTGGCTGTTGCTTTCCTGAAACGCCTGCATCGCCGGAAGCCGGATAAACCATCAACGCCTGAATAACAGGTTTCGTTTTGTCAGTTACAGGCATGTTAAACAAGAGCGGATTCAGCATAATTTGTTCTTTGGTACGCCTGATTTCGAAATGCAGGTGCGGACCTGCCGAACTTCCCGAATTCCCGCTTTTTGCTATTTGTTCTCCTTTTTTAACGAACAACGAGTCGGCAGGTACTTTTTGGTCGATTGCAAAAGTCTCTTTTTCGTACTGAATTTTGCGAATATATTCCGAAATCTTTGGCGAGAAACTTAGCAGATGTCCGTAAACGGTGGTCGTTCCGTTTGGATGATCGATGTACAAAGCATTTCCGTAGCCCGAAGCTGAAATTGAAATTCTGGAAACCATCCCATCAGCTGCGGCATAAACGGGTAATCCGCTTTTCCCCTGTGTTTTAATGTCGATACCTCCATGAAAGTGATTCGGCCTTAATTCAGCAAAATTTCCGGAGAGAAAAATTGGAATTTTCATTGGCACTGCATAATAATGCGGATCAATTTGTTCGGGTGGCTGGCTGTTTCCTGTTAATCCGATGATCAGAAATATTGATAGATATATGATTCGTTTCATTGTATTCTGTTTGGTTTGCGAAAATATAAAACTTATTGAACCATTGGCCTGACTGCCGGTTTTGGTGAGAACGAAATAATGGTCAGCAAATTTCATGTATTGGTCAAAAATGTTAATTTTGTCGATGAAAGTTAAATGCAATGACCGATCTGGAGAATAACCTACTGATAGAATTTAAGTTTAAAGTGAAGCAAATGATTGCTAAACACGAGAAACTTAAAAAGGAAAAAGACCAGTTACATGGGCAAATACAAGGACTTGAGGAAACTATTGATCAACTTCGCCGGGAAAATAGTTTGCTTGAGCAAAAATATGAAAATATAAAAATGGCTAAAATGTTGGTTGCAACCGACGAAGATAACAAGGATGCAAAAAACAGAATTCAAAAATTAGTGCGGGAAATTGATAAATGTATTGCTCTTTTAAACAAGTAATACAAAAATAAATGACAGACAAGCTTTCAATAAAGATCAAAATCGACGGACGCGAATATCCGTTGAAGGTGGACAGGGAAGAGGAGGAAAAATACCGGAAAGCTGCCAAAATAATAAATGATATAATTCTACAGTACCGTCAGAAGTATTCAAGTAGTAATACTCAGGATTTTCTGGCAATGACTGCCTTTCAGTTTGCGTTAAAATCGATTGAACTTGAAGAAAAAGTTGATCGTTCGCCTTTGTTTGATGAGTTAAAAAAACTGGATGAAGAATTAAGTGATTATCTGTCGTTGAAGGAATAAAATTTTATCATATATTAAAAACCCGCATTTTTTATTTAAATTCCGGAAGTTTCTTTTAAAACCGGTATTTGAATTAAAAATGTGGGTTTATTTTTAAGTGTAAACAAGTTTAATTTTAATAACAAATGGAGATTATATTATATGTCATAGCTGGATTTTTTGGCGGTGGGGTGCTTTCCTATTTCATGTGGGACAAAGCTCTGCAAAGCAAGAAAAGAAAAATTGTGACCGAGGCGGAAGCCGAGGGAGAAGTCATTAAAAAAGATAAAATACTTCAGGCCAAAGAGAAATTCCTTCAGATGAAATCTGACCATGAGGAATACATTGCTGAAAAGAACAGTAAAGTAAACGCCTTTGAAGCGAAATTGAAACAACGAGAAACCGGATTGAACCAACGCAGGGAAGAACTTAACCGCAGCATTAAAGATTTCGAAACCTCGAAACACGAAGTGGAAGTTATTCGTGAAAACCTGACCACACAGCTCGAATTACTCGAAAAAAGAGAGCACGAAGTAGAAAGTCTTCATAAACAGCAAGTTGAAAAACTTGAATTGTTGTCTGGTTTATCAGCAGAAGAAGCAAAAGCTCAACTGGTTGAATCACTGAAGAATGAGGCAAAAACTGAAGCCATGTCAACCATCAACGAGATCATGGAAGAAGCCAAACTTTCGGCGAATAAAGAAGCCAAGAAAATTGTGGTTAAAACCATTCAGCGTGTTGCAACCGAAACTGCCATTGAAAATTCAGTGACGATTTTCCACATTGAAAGCGATGAAATAAAAGGTCGCATTATTGGTCGCGAAGGCCGTAATATTCGTGCACTCGAAGCTGCAACCGGCGTAGAAATTATTGTTGACGATACTCCTGAAGCCATTGTTCTTTCTGGATTTGATCCGGTGCGCCGTGAGATTGCACGCCTGGCGCTGCATCAGTTGGTAACCGACGGACGTATTCACCCTGCACGTATTGAAGAGGTGGTTGAGAAAGTTCGCAAACAGGTTGAAGAAGAAATAATTGAAACAGGAAAACGTACCACCATCGATTTGGGAGTTCATGGATTACATCCTGAATTAATCAGAATGATTGGAAAAATGAAATATCGTTCGTCGTATGGCCAGAATTTGTTGCAGCACTCGCGCGAAGTTGCCAATTTGTGTGCTATTATGGCCACCGAGTTAGGCCTGAATGCAAAAGCAGCCAAACGTGCCGGATTGCTCCATGATATTGGTAAAGTGCCCGATGATGAACCGGAATTGCCACACGCAGTGTTGGGTATGAAACTAGCCGAACGTTTCAAAGAGAAACCTGATATTTGTAATGCCATTGGAGCTCACCACGACGAAGTTGAAATGACCAGTTTGCTTTCTCCGATTGTGCAGGTTTGTGATGCCATTTCAGGAGCCCGTCCGGGAGCCCGCCGCGAAGTGGTTGAATCGTATATCAAACGTTTGAAAACCCTTGAAGATCTAGCCCTTTCGTATCCGGGAGTATTGAAAACTTATGCCATTCAGGCCGGCCGCGAATTGAGGGTGATTGTTGGTAGCGATAAGATTACCGATAAAGATTCGGAACAGTTGTCGTTCGATATTGCAAAACGAATTCAGGACGAAATGACCTACCCGGGACAGATCAAAATCACTGTAATCCGCGAAATGCGCGCCATCAGTTACGCGAAATAGAAAATTTATTAATTATCACATACAAAGGCCATTCGTCAACCAACGGATGGCCTTTTTTCGTATAAAGGGGGAATCGGAAATGATCAACCTTCGAATTAATTTGAATCGTTGCGGGGAAGGCATTTTCTCAATATGAAAATTTATATGTGATGTACTTCGCTTTAAATTTACCTTTTCGTTATTCAAGGAAGGTAATTCAAGAGAAAATCCGTTTCAGGATTGAAAAATTCACTACCGGCATTGTAAGCATTAACACAGGAATGATTTTACTTCCTGAACGGGAGTAACAGTAAAATTATAAAAGCAGTTGTAATTTAATGCAGCTATTTCCTGTCAGTACATTTTCTTCTTTATGATAGCTTGAGGAAGGTTACTCTCCTTTTTTCGAGAAAATTGAAAAAGCAAAGATAGATTTGCTCTCTTTTTTTTCTTCTTCAGCCACATCATTTCTGCTTTGCCATTTCATGATATTCGCCGGAATGCCTGCCAATACAAAGCCTAAAACCAAAAGCAGTATAAATAACAGGTTGTTCCCTAATTCACCGATAAGAAGGAACGAAAGCAAAATAATCAATCCGTTGACAGCAATAATAATTGAACTTGCAGCCAGATGACTGCCTCCTGTTAATTTGAGTAAACTATGATGAATATGGTTCATGTCGGGCGAAAAAGGCGAACGCTTTTGCGATATTCGGATAATGAAAACTCTGATAGTATCGATTACCGGAACAATAATAATTGCCAGTGAAATTGCAGGCAATCCTTTTGGTACAGTTTCAAGAGCAGGTATAAACTCATTAAAGTGAATGGTCATAAAAGCCATAATTGTACCCAAAAGCAAAGAGCCGGTATCGCCCATGAAGATTTTATTTGTTTTACCAAAAACATTGTACAGCAGGAATGCAATCAGACTTCCGGCTAAGCTGAAGCAAGCCAAAGCATAAACAATGTCGCCTGCATACAGAAACCAAAACCCGTAAACCAATGAGGTCAAAAGACTGACTCCACCAGCCAAACCATCAATTCCATCAATCAGATTAAAAGCATTGATAATACCAACAATTGCTACAATTGACAGAATAACTCCTGCAACATATCCAATTTCCTGAATTCCAAAAATGCCATGAAGATTGGTAATTCTATAGTTTCCTAATAGAACCAGATAAATAGCGATTAGAGCTTGAAAATAAAACTTCTTTTTTGCACTTATTCCAATAATATCATCTTTCAGGCCGATAACAAACATTGTGATAATGGCCGCAAATAAATATTTTAAATCATTAATGTTGTAGTAATTTGAAGATATAATTGTACTGATTACAAATCCGGCCATTATTGCGATTCCGCCAAGTGTGGGGACAATATGTTTTGCAGCCGACCGATGATTCGGAACATCAAATAATTTCTTGATCCTGGAAACCTTTATAATCTTTGGAATAACAAAATAGACAATTGTAAAGCTTATTGCAAAACTGAAAAATATATTTAAATGAAGTTCCATGGGAATAAATTTTGACGCAACGAAAATACAACTTAAATTCCAAGCTGATTTAAAATATATGTTAATAATAGATTATAAATTAATGAACTGATCGAATTATTAGTCGAACGTGCTGTTTTGGCAGTTGAACCGACTATTTTTTTTACTGTTGAACAACAGAAGTCAAAAAAATACACCCTTTTTAAAAAGAAAGACCGTCCCAGGTTTTACACTGAGACGGTCTTTCCTTAAGTGATATTTCTGAAATATTTCAGCCTTTATTCCAATAGTTAACTTCGGCTTCTGATTCATTCTCTGATTTTTGAAGCCAATAGGCTGGTGTAACTTTCTTTCCTGAAGGGCTTTTTAATCTGCGCTCATACACATCGATTACCGGGTTGAAAAGGATGTCGGTTACACCGAGCTTCATTGTTGCCGGATCGGCTTCAACGGCAGTTTTAACTTCAAGTCCATTCAGTTCCAGCAGTGTTTTAAGGAATTGTGCTCTTTCATGAGTAATTCCTTTTTCGACCACAGTGCAGCGAACACCATCAATTTCTTCAACCAAATGCTTTCCTTTATTGAGTGCCATAGTTTCTTAGTTTAAAAATAATTGACTGATGGTGCGGATGTATTCAAAAATTCCGCTTGCAAAACCGATAATAAATACCCCTGCCACACACATTACAAGGCTGATCCGCATTGCTAAAGTGCTGCGGAACCATGCAACGGGTTCGTCGTTTTTCTCGATGAACATTGCTTTTATCACGCGCAAATAGTAGTACAGCGAGATGGTTGCATTCAATACTGCGATCAGTACCAGAATATAATATCCTTTACTTGCTGCGGCGGTGAACAGGAAAAATTTTCCGAAGAAACCTGCAACCGGCGGAATTCCAGCCAGTGAAAACAATGAGAGGGTCATTAGCAAGCTAAGCATCGGATTGGTTTTGTACAATCCGTTGTAGCCCGAAATTGTTTCAACGCCCGAGGCATTGTGTACCGCAGCGACTACGCCGAAAGCCCCAAGGTTGGTAAATACATATACAAGTACGAAATAAACGACTGAAGTCATTCCCAGCTCACCGAAACCAAGAATGCCAAGTAGAATAAAACCTGCCTGTGCAATCGACGAAAAGGCCAGAAAACGTTTGATGTTGTCCTGACGCAATGCAAACAGGTTGGCAAGTGTCATGGTGAAAATGGCCAGTGTATAAATCATAGGCTGCCACAATTCCACTATACTTTTGAAAACGGTGAATAAAATGATCGTGAAAATGAATGCTGCTGCTCCTTTTGAAACAACCGAAAGATAGGAAGTCACATTGATCGGCGCGCCTTCGTACACGTCGGCAGTCCAGAAATGGAATGGAACCAGTGAGATTTTAAATCCCATTCCGCTTACGAAGAAAATAAACCCAAGTAATGTCATGGCATCTTTCGAAATCAATCCGGCCATATCGGCAAAATAGATAGTTCCGGTTGCTCCGTAAAGCATCGAAAGTCCAAAAAGCAAAATTCCTGAAGAGAGGGCAGAGGAAAGGATTAGTTTGATACCAGCCTCGGCAGATTTGCTTTTCAGCTTGTCGAAAGCTGCCAATCCTGCGATTGGGATGGTAGCAGTTTCGAGTCCGATATAGAAAATCAGGAAATCGCCTGCCGAAATCATGAAATTCATTCCGATCAGTGTTGCCAAAGTCAGGATAAAATATTCGCTGATTTTATCGGCATTTTCCGGTTTGCGCAGCCAGCCTTCAGCCTGAAGGAAAACGATCAGCACTGCCATGTTCAGGATGTTTTTCATGAAAGTGGTGAGTTGACTAGTCTGGAACGATCCGCCAAATAAATTGCCGGTTTCGCCGGGAATAAAACCCACTACAGTGACCACGGCGAAAAGTCCGAGCGCAAAAGTAATGATACCTGACTTGTTTTTTTCGCTGGTAAAAATTTCAGCAACCAGAATAGCAAGAGCTGCAAGCGTGAGCAGCAATTCGTGGCGCATGAGTATAAACTGTCCGAGATCCATATTTTAAAATTTTAAAGCCTCCCCCAACCCCCTCACAAAGGAGCGGGAGTTGGAACGCTCCGATTATTTTTTATTCTTAATATCTTACATTTACTAAAAGTCCCACTTCGGGAGATTTAGGGGGCCATCAATGCCAATTTATCAATGATCGGTTTTAAACTTGCAATGATGGTGTCAGATAACCAAAGTGGTGCAATACCAATGGCTGCAACTGCCAGAACAAGCGTAACCGTACTTAATTTTTCGAACCATTTTGCATCCTGAAGATGTGCATGGTGCTGATCTTTCAGAGGGCCGAGAAGTATCATCCCGACAACCCTTAAAATATAAACAGCAGTAACGACAATTGAAGAAGCAACAATTACTGTAACTACCCTGTGAAACATGTCCTGATGCTGGAATGCTCCAACGAAAACAGTCATTTCAGCAACGAAACCACTCAATCCGGGAAGTCCCAGTGATGCAAAACCTGCAATCATATAAACCACTGCAAGGAATGGAATAACCTTCATTAAACCGCCCATTTCGTTGACGTCGCGGGTGTGTGTCCGTCCGTAAATCATGCCGATCAGGGCGAAGAAAAGGGCTGTCATCAAACCGTGTGAAATCATTTGCAGGATGGCTCCGTCCATTGCTGTTTGGTTCAGCATCAGCAAGGCAAAAATTACCAGTCCGCAATGGCTAACCGATGAGTATGCATTGATGAATTTCAGGTCGGATTGCCAGATGGCGCCGAATGCTCCGTAAACCACGCTGATGGTTGTCAGGATAATGAAAATCCAGGCCATTTCGTGTGCTGCTTCAGGCATAAGGAAGATGGCAACACGGAAACATCCGTATCCTCCAAGTTTCATTAAAACGCCTGCATGGAGCATCGAAACCGCAGTTGGCGCCGAAGCGTGACCATCGGGTGACCATGTGTGGAAAGGGAACAGCGCTCCAAGTATTCCGAATCCGATAAAGGTGAACGGAAAGAAAAAGCGTTGCACATCGAGCGGCATGTTTATTTTTGCAATTTCAAGAATATTAAAAGTTAACGGTCCGCCATCGGGTGCCGAATTAAAATAAATACCGAAGATTCCAACCATCAGCAGAGCAGAGCCTCCCATCAGCATCAAAGTCAGTTTCATTGCAGAACTTTCTTTTGGTCCGGTACCCCAAACGCCAATCAGCAGATACATTGGTATTACCGCCAATTCGTAGAAAAGGAACATGGTAAACAGATCGAGCGAAATGAAGAACCCATAAACACCGGTGGCCAGCAAGATAAGCGAGATGAAAAACTCACGCGACAGATACTCGACTTCCCACGAGGCAAAAATTCCGGCAAAAACCACGATCGAGGTCAGGCCGATCATTGCAACAGCAATACCGTCAACTCCAATCGCATAATGAATGTTCAGGCTTGGAAACCATAAGTAATCAGCGGTAAACAGCATTTCGGCCATCACTCCTGATTTTCGTGCAGCCAAATACATAAAAACCAGCACTGCGGTTGCTATCAGCTGCACACCCATTCCGGCTGCCGAAACAATACGCGCGCCTTTGTTATCCCTGGTAAAAAGGATACCGATCATGGTTACAATCGGGATGATTACATGTAAAGTCAGAATATTCATCAGAATATGTTATTTTAAATTTTCAATTCAATTTTTTAAAATCCCTGCCCGAATCACGCGGGGAATAAGGAACGAGAAATAAGAAATGTAAAACGGATACTTCGATGTTCCTTATTTCTTATTCTGTGCTTCTTATTTTTTCTTTTTCAAACACTAACTCTATTTCGTCCGAAAGATGGGTAAATCCTTGTTTATCTTTATCTCGCGGACGACTTTTACATTTTTTCTTTTTCCCCGGGCTTGAAACCCCGGGCTACAAATATTTCGCTCCTCTGGAGCTAATATAATAGAATCGCAGTACCCTAAGCTTTCCCCCTTCGGGGGAATAAGAAGGGGGCTATTCTTTACATCAAAAAGTACAGCATCGACAATGTCAAAGCCAATGTTCCGGCAACGAACATGAATGCGTAATGCTGCAATTGACCCGACTGCATTCCTTTGATCTGATAGGATATTTTTTCGGTTACCAATCCGATTCCAACCATAAATCCATCGATAATGTGGCGGTCGAACCATGCCACCGGACGCGAGATGTAGTTGAAAATAATCTTCTTCGTGACGAACATGTAAATCTCGTCGAAATAGAATTTATTGTAGGTTGCTGTATATAAAACTCCCCATTTTAAAGCCAGTTTCGCCGGAATGTCGCTTTCTTTCTTGTAAAGTATCCAGGCCATAACAATTCCTAATAATCCGATTAATACTGAAGGAATTGCGATTGCATAATGCATTTCAGTAACAAATCCCAATTTGTCAGAAGTTACCAGATGATGGAATGGCAGGAATCCGGCGAAAACCGAAGCAACTGCTAAAAACATCAGTGGAATCGACATTGTCAGCGGACTTTCGTGCGGA
>Ga0154413_1035_pt1 | contig 15513 bp, 6 predicted proteins | sample RifGroB2_FD_115917 | JGI IMG/M metagenome (GOLD analysis project Ga0154413, IMG submission 115917) | Bacteroidetes bacterium GWB2_41_8 | reverse complement strand
TTTTTCGGTTCGACACCCATCGCGGCCCTTACAGCCGAGCATTTCCAATCGGTTGCCAGCCATTTTACCGACTCTTTGTTGTAAAAACGTGGCCACCAGTTGTGCCAGCCATAGCTAACACCATTAAGTACTGTCGCATTTCCATGTTCATCGGTTAGCTGGGTTCCTTTTACCGAAAGGCTGCCATGCTTTTTTACCGGTTGTGCCTGAAGATTCGTTGAAATAAGAATTCCAATAAATAAGGCTAGTAGTTTGAATTTTAGGTTCATAGTTTAGTTGATGATTAGTTTTTTACTTATTTTCTGATTTCCGGAAGATACCTGAATTATATAAATTCCGGCACGGATATTATGCTTTGAGATAGTGAAGAAAGCAGCTGGATTTTTGAAAGTTTTAATCTGATTTCCCAGTATATCATAAATAATGCAGGTTTCAACCGGCTTTTCTGTGGTTGAATGTATGATCAGTTCATTATTATTCTGCCTGATGGAGATGCCGTTTTCTGAAGAAAGTGACTGATTCCCAACAGGAATAACTCTTTTAAAGTCGAGAAAGTCGATGTAAAATAGAGGTTTTTCGATAAAAGTCAGTCGCATAATCTGTAATCCAGCTTCGAGATTCATTTGAAAACTTACCGTTTTTGCATTTATCCAACTTACGGTTGTGGGTGCTTTAATAATGTCAGACTCGACTATCCCTATTTTAACCTTGAAAGTTCCGCCCCCTGTAAAGGCTGCGATACTTGCCTCAATGTCGTATGTGCCCTTTTTTGCAATGTTTACAGAGTATTCAAGCCATTCGCCGGGGTAATTGTCTATTACGTAATATTTGTTGTTTCCCAAATTGTAAATGTCGATTGGTTCGTTGGGTCGGAGGTCGCCTGTAGTATTCTTTGAATCAGAGTCGTGGTAAGTAAAGCCGTCTTCGCCGATATCGAAATTTTCGGCTTCAACACGTCCTGGTATTTCAATTGGCTTTCCGGTATATAATTGTCTTAATACCGGAACATAAGTTGGGAGGAAAATTTTTTGCGGATAGGAATAGAGATTGGTCCCATTATTATAGTGGGCTATAACCCTGAAAATATAATCTTTGTTTTGAGTTAGTTTGTTGTCGCTGTATGTAATAACATCACTTTTTAATGCTGCAATTCGTTTATAAATCGAGCCTGGGGCCTTCCGTTCAATGTAAATACTGTCATAATCTGATGCCGGATTAGTCCAGTCGAGTTTTACGATGGTATCCTGAAAGAGTGATAGTTTCGGCATTCGCGGTGAAAGCAATGAGGAGTGGGTAAGAATATCCTTAATATCCATATCCCAGCTTTTAGCCTGACGCTCCATAATCCGGAAATTACCTCCATCGTCCCAGGCAGCCGGGGCAAAGCCGAATGTTTCCGACAATTCCATATACGTTTTGTAGTGCTTCATCCGCGAGTTGTAATCGCAGGATTTTAATGAGCCAAATTCTCCCAGAAAAACCGGGATATTGTTTTTATCCGACCAGTCTTTTACTTTCTGAAATTTGTTTCTCAATGCAGTTATATCGGCGGCGGTACCCCAGGTTCCTTTGCCTTCAAGCCCAAACAAATAAGGATCGTAGGAGTGGAACGAACCAATTATATTCGGATCATTTGGAATTGCTGCATTAATAAGACCATCGGAACCACCCCAGTCAATGCCCTGAAAAATGATCAGTCGGGTAGGGTTGGTCTTTCGGATTACCTTGATTGCTTTTTGATGCATTTCGTCGTTTTGGGCTTTTGTCATGGGCGAAACCGGCTCATTGGCAATTTCGAAAATTAATTTCTCCGACTTGTTTTTAAAACGGGTAGCCACCTGGCTCCACAAACTGTCGAACCTTGCCTGATTGACCGGATTGGCATAATTTTCCTTGATCCATCCATCGTGGTGCGAGTTTACAACAATGAACAGATCACGGGCCAGACCCCAGTCTATAATTTGTTCGACCCGGTTTAGCCAGATCTGGTCAATTTTAAATGGGCTGGCGGTTGACATGTGTTTGTCCCATCGAACCGGAATGCGGACGAAATTAAATCCTTCATTTTTATACATATCAAACATGTATTCCTGGGTGGGAGGATTGCCCCATTCTCCTTCAAAAGGAGGTTCAAGAGTGTTCCCCAGGTTTATCCCATGTTTCATTTTACTGATGGCTTCTTTCGGGCTTAGCTGGGCAGTTGTAAATTCCGGAATAAGGAATAGGAAAGCAATTAATAGTTGGAGGTTCAGTTTGGTATGCATTTTTTTATTCAAAATTAAGCTGTAAAACCATTAATCCTGATTCGAGACAAGGAAATGAATGTAAAGTTTCTGTCAATAATGAAAGAATTCAACCATGTTTCAAAAGATTTCAAAAAAAAAGGGCCTCATAAAGAGGCCCTTTCCATTCATTGTTTTAGTTGGTTATTTCTTCACAATCTTTTGGATATTGATGTGTTTTTCACCATTAGAGATTACGAATACATAGATACCTGCAGGTTGAGCAGCCAATGAAACGTATTCAGTTGTGTTCTCAACAACAACGTCGCGCAGTGTAACACCTGAAGTGTTGAATACGCGTACTCTGTTGCCTTTTGCCAGACCATTGATGATTACTCTGTCGGCAGTTGGGTTTGGATACATCTTAATTGATGATTCAATTTGGCTAACTGCAGTAGCAAACTCAATTTTGTATGTGGCAGAAGTTAAATTATCAGCAGCTGTTACCAACAGTTTGTCGTATGAAGCCAAGTTTGCCATTGTACTTGGAGCTCCATTTTTGTCGATAATTGTAAGTTTTGCACCAAACGATGGATAAAGCTTAGCAAAGAATTCTGCGATTGAAATGCCAGTTGCCGGAACTTTAACGACAAGATTAACTTGGTCAATCACATAATCGTCAGAGATTACATAGGCAAGGTAGGTATTTACATTGAAGTTAAGCATTGAGAAATAGTATGCTTTGGTAACAGTACCATCAGCAGAAGTTACAATTAGCTTATCGTCTTTGTAAATATTTCCCATAGAACGTGCCAAACCAGCTTTGTCAAAAATTTGAAGAGTTGCACCAGCTGATGCGGTAACATTGCTAAGCAAACTTTGAACGGTAGTTCCGGCAGGAACAAACTGTATCAAAGAAGCAAACTGGTCAACACTGTAAACGTCAGATGTAACAAAGGCTTCGTTGGCATTTACAGTTGGGTTCAACTGATATACAACTTTAGTAACACCGTTTTCTGCAATTACTTCGAAATAAACATCGCTGGTAGCAATTACATTCACATAAGCTGTGTCGTAGTTCAGTTTGCTTAACGACATGTAGGCATCTTTGGCGTCAGTAATGGTCAAAGTAGCTCCCGCAGGAACAACTACAGCGGCCAATACGTTTTTCAAAAATTCCCTTTGTTTGATTCCATTAATTGTACCAGTTGCACCAGTAGTAGTTACGGTGTATTTGGTCGAAGTTAAAATTGCATTCGCACTTAAACCGCCAGGAGTTACATCAAGAGTGTATTTAGTTGTATTTAAACTGTCGGCCGAAAGAACGATTAGCATATCGCCTTTGCTAACTGCATCAGTAAGTGCTAAATCAGCGTTTGTAGCAAGCGATTTAACTGTTAAAGTTTGTTTTGGGTCAGCTTTTATAAGGTTGTCGAAGAACCCGCTAACAGTTGTACCGGTTGTTAAACCTTTAATAGTTTCATTCTGCGAGTAGCCTTCACTTACTTTGTAAATTTTAGAGGCAACTGTAGAACGATACATCGTAACATCATTCATAATGTGAGAGCCAATTCCGTCAACAATTGAATAGATATTCAATGGCCATGGATAATGCAATGCGTTAAAGTAAGCATCATCTTTCATAGTCCATTCGCTTTCTTCCCATGTTGCTCCCAATGAACCTTTAACTTCGGTATTTCCTTTGAAAATATGTGGTTTGCGGGTGTAAGCGGTCAGCTGGTTGATTACTTTTCCACCAACTTTTATGTTGCTTCCGTCTTCCATGCCAAATACATCAACCAATTCAAAATCGTTAACGTCAATAGCTGGTTTCAATCCATTTACAACAGAATCGTTCAGGATTTTGTACATGTAATAGGTTGTTCCCATCCAGTCGTGTATCGCATTGTTCCAAGGCATATTGTATCCCCATGGATTCTTTCCGGTAGCAAAGTTAACATCTGCTTCTTTTCCATAAATATTAAAAGAACCGCCACCTCCATGTTGAGTCATAACAAACACATCACCTGGATAAACAATAGCATTAACAGCTAAATCCGGTACCAGAATACGTGGTTGAACAGCCCAGCTGGCTTCATCCTGCCATTTTTTACCAGGAACATATTTACGCCAAGGACCATCAGCATAGTTGGTTCCAACAGCATTGAATGCACCAAAAGCAGATGCACGTCCTGCATAATTACAGAAGATCATATAACGGCTCAAATCCATAACTTCAGTTCCGGGGTTAGCTACCTCAATCCATGGAACTCCCCATGCATCCTGAAATACAATCTGAGAGAAGAATGGTTCACCTATCCATGGTTGAACTTTAGATGGATCTTTTTCTTTTTCGAAACGAACAGTGTAAACGTTTTTAGTAGAATCGTCCTGAGCTGTAACTGTAAAAGTAACAGTTCTGTCTTCAGGTGAGCCAGCCAATGTTTTGGCACGGGTTACAGCAACAGTTGAGTTAAGATTCCGTTTAGTAAATACCAAGGCAGGAATTCCGTCGTATTCCATTGGTATTTTAACAACGTAATTGTTTTTCGAATAGATAAAACCTGGAATAGTGTCACCTGCCCAACCATAAGATTTTGCAATATCGCCTTTGAAATACGAAGGCATATCAGGCCATGTAATTGAAGCAAGTTCAGCATTTGCGCTAGGTACAAATTTCTGAAGTTTCAGGTAGTATTCTTTTAATTTGCCATTTTCTGAAGTCACCTGAAGTTTGTCGCCCATTTTTAGGTCAGGACGAACAACGCCATCAACAAATGCGATTTTCCAGGTTGCTTTGGCTGGTTTTTCCAGATATTTGAAAAGTGTATCGATACGGGTTGCAAAACCAATCTGGCTAATGGTATCCATACCTTTAACTCCATCAGTTACGCGATATCCCCATGCTCCGGGAAGTTGGGCTCCATAAAAGCCTGTTAGGAAATTTGCAGCTCTTTTATAGATTACAATATTATCTGAAGCAGTAGGATCTTTTACAATGATATTGAAATCTTTAATAGTAGCTTCATCACCGCAAACAAATAAGGTGAGTTTATCACCTGTACGCATTGTAATATAAGCAGAGTCAGCAGAATTTGGAGCCAGGTGGTATGTCCATGCTAAACCAGGTCTTCTTTCAAACTGGTACATGATAGAGTCATTTCTTCTGATACCCCAAGGAACTGTGATAGTTGCTTTTTCCAGATCAACCAGTACTTTTCCGGGAGTTTTAGAAACCAATGTATTGGCATCTAATTTTGCGCCAACAGCCTGGTTCCCTGCTGTCCAATATACAGCGCGCCAGTCATAAATACTAAGTCTTGGTACCGGAATCCATTCCGAGTCGGCTAAGTCAAGTCCTCTTCCTGAGTTGAAATCAACATTTCCGGTTTTTACAGATGCTTTACGAATTAAAACGCTGTTAGAGGTTGCATTTAATACACCGGCCACATCGTAAGCTCCATCTTTATTTCTACCATTTGCCTGATCGAATACGCCATTAACCTGGTCAATTACAACTGAATCTTTCAAACCTTCTTCGTTAAGGAAATGATGTCTCAGATACCATGTTTCACGGCCATTCCAACAATCCATAGTGCTGTAATAAGGAGTCACAGTGTCTGCCGCAGTTGAATTTGCTTCACGAACATAAAGCAACTGATCTGCGATTTTGAAAAATTCTGGTTTTGTGATCCTTTCTGAATAATGTGTAGGATCTTTTAACCACATTTTAGGTCCGAATATATACGCAGTTGCAATAAGATACGATTTTCCGGGAGCCAGATCCTTTTTTGGCAGCCTGAAAAATGAATTTGCATCCGGTCTATACGGATCGTTCCATGGAGTGATTTTACCAAACTCGAACTGAGAAAGGTCGATCGTTTCCGTTCCCATGTTGGTAAACTCTACATAGTTGTCAGGTGTAGAACCTGCCAACGATTCCGTAATAATTAAATTGTTGTAAGGTTTTTTAGTCTGTGCCTGCAGCACGATACCAAAGCTTACAACAAACAGAAAGAAAAGTAAAAGTTTTAATTTCATAATGTTTGATTTTAAATTAAGTGTTCTTCTCAAAAGTAACTATTAAAAGCATTTTGTTGTATCGCCTGTGTAATGGAAGAATGTAACGAATCTTTCAATGATGTAAGAAATCAACCATTCGAGGATTGTTTTTTGTGTAATTTTCTTTCATGCAAGTGTTGTATTTGTTGATTTTAAGCATTTTTATTATTTGAATTCGTCATTTGCTTTTGTGTATGTTGTTGATATGCAGTTTTGTAAACAATGAGTTGTTTTAGTTTTTGGATTTATTAAAGATGAATTAATCAAATTTCTCTTTTTTACTTTTTAAAACAAGTGGGTTTGTATGTGCATTTCTAATAAAGAAGTGTGATTTGTTTTTTCTATTTGTGAGAAATTTGAATTGGAATTTGCCCCTGATTTTTCGGTCGGATGTATAAAAAGGATTGATTTTTGATATAAAATTTATACCTTGAACCCCTGAATTTATTACATGTTTACCGGCTAACTGAGTATGAAAAAAGTACTGATTTTTATTTTATTTTTTCAGTTTTCATTTTCCACTTTTTGTTGGAGTGGTACTTTTAGATACCTGCGTACTAACGAAGGTTTGTACAATGGCGAAATTAATTCAATTGCACAGGACCAATCAGGTAAAATGTGGTTTGCTACCTGGACAGGTTTAGCCAATTACAATGGTTTTGATTTCAGATTTTTTAAGCCGGAATTGGGGAATACTAAAAGTCTGGCGGATAAAAAAACTCACCGGATATTAGTTGATTCAGAAAATATTCTTTGGCTTGCATCGCTTTCGGGTGTTTCGATGTACGACAGAAATACCGATACTTTTTATCCGGTAAGCTTGGATGGACATTCGTCAGGCGACTATTATGTAAATAATTTGTATGAATCAAAGGGCCTGATTCTTATTCATACAAGTGCTGGTATTTATGTGGTTGATCAGAAAACTAAATTTAATTCAGGTCTATCGGCAAAGCGACTCTATCTTTTTGAAAATGGAAATAGAGTTGATGACTATGTGCATTACATGAATGTGTTTGAGGATAAGCTTTTCCTTGTTTCAAACAAGGATATTTATAATCCTGACAGGATATTGATTGCCGAAATAAATTTATCTCCCTCCGATACTCTAATCAATGTTATTAACCGGCAGATTTTTGTCCGTAATATTAATAATGTCTGCTATTCGAAAGCTGACAATAAAATCTATATTGGAACGATTAGTGGAATCTCGGTGTGCGAGACTGGTAAAAACTACCGGATTGTTGATCAGGTTTATTTTAAGGGGCAGAGTATAACTCAGCTAACTTGTGCCAGCGATGGTCGTTTGTATTGTTCAGGGTTAATGCCAGAACTGATGTGGGTTGATGTACGTTCAGGTAATAATGGTAAATATCTACCCGATCCGCTTAAATTTGGCACATTGCTCGACAATAATATCACTTGTTTGTTCGAAGATTATTCTGGAAATTTATGGATTGGACATCAGGGATTAGGTTTAAGTATCCTGAATTTGTACCGAAAAGCATTTTATTCTTTTCAGCGCGATCCGTCAAATCCTAAATCTCTTAGCGGAAACATTGTGATGTGTATTAATGGAACATCAACTGAAACCATCATTGGTTTACGACAGGAAGGATTATCAATTGCAAGCAACCGGACATTGAATTCAGGTTTGTCAGACTTTAAGTCGGTCAGCTATCTCAGGCAGCCGGCATCTTCTCCAAGTTTCAATACGGTTTGGGATATCGCCAAAGAATCGGAGACGGTATTCTGGGTTGCATCCGATGCCGGCGTTGCAAAATTGGAAAAAACTGCCAATGGGTGGAGTTATGGGAGTTTTGCTGAAGAACCCTTATATACCGGGGGTACAGTTCGTAAAATTTTGGTTGATAAGGATAAAAATTTATGGGTCGGTTCTCTCTCCGAGGGATTGTTGTTTTTCCCCGCACTAAGAAATAATCCTGAAAAAAAATACTTTGTCTATTCGGTTGATCTCTCAAACAATGAAAGTCTTACTGACCGTACTATCCTGACAATGAAAATTGACAGTAAACAACGTTTCTGGATTGGGACCAATAACGGGTTGAATTTGCTGAAAACACCCTATAATAAACTTGACTTAAGCGGTAAAACCAAACCCGATTTGCGTTTTACACGGATTGTAGCAACAAGGCCTGATAAATATTTCCTGAATGCAAATGAGATCAATTGTATTTATGAAAATTCTGATGGTAAAATCTGGATAGCAACTCAGGGAGGTGGAATCAGTATTGTTGATCCGGAGACAATGACTTTCTCGAATCTGACGATCGAAAATGGCTTGCCCGGAAACGACATTCAAGGTATTTTAAGTGATGCTTCCGGATTAATATGGATCAGTTCGAATAAAGGTATTGTTGCCTATGACCAAAGCAATGCTGCCAAATCGTTTACTTATTATAAAAGCTCAGATGGCTTGCAAGGCGAAACGTTTAAAGTAAATTCATATTACCAATCCTCCGACGGGCAAATGTTTTTTGGTGGTGACAACGGCTTCACAACATTTTACCCTGGTGAGATAAAGTTAAACCCTATTCCTCCTAAAATTGGATTGACCAGCTTTCGGATTGATAATGTAGTTATCAATGTTGGTGATACCATTAGTAAAGGCAATATATTTTCACGATCCATTGATGGAATCGAAGAAATTAAACTTCCATATACCAAAAATTCATTTAGCGTTGGTGTTGGTGTTAATCATTTTCAATATCCCGAAGGAAACAAAATACGATATAAGCTTGATGGTTTCTATGAAGATTGGATACCAATTCCAGCTTCCAATAGGTTTGCCTATTTTTCAAAAATTCCACCGGGGAATTATACGCTTCATATTTCCGGGATTAGTTCTGATAATGTGATCGCCGAAAATGAAAAGACATTTCGGATTATTATTTTGCCACCCTGGTATAAAACCTGGTATTTCAGAACATTTATTTTTGTTTTAATTGTTGCATTTTTTGGTTATGTATTGTACTGGTTATCCAGCAAGCAGAAACAATCGTTCCAGCAGAGAATTGATGCAATATCTTTTGAGAACAACGAGAATAAAATGCGTTTTCTCACCAATATAGCACACGAACTTCGGACGCCTTTGAGCCTGGTTATTGCTCCTATCGAAGATATGAAGCAGAATTATAAAACGATCGATCCGGCATGGAAAAACCACCTGACTTTAATTTATCGAAATTCGAACTATCTTCTGACTTTGATTAACCAGATTATTGATTTCAGAAAACTGAATGCTGGTAAATTGCAGCTTAATTTGCAAACAACTGATATTGTTAGCATGGTGAAAGAAGTTGTATCCAATTTTAAGGGATTAGAAAGCAGGCGTAAAACAAATCTCCAGATTGAAGTGCCGGAGCGAAGCATTTTTGTAGATATCGACCGCCAGAAAATTGAAGAAGTACTGTATAATTTACTGTCGAATGCCTTTAAGCATACCAGCGAGAATAATTCGATAAAAGTAACTCTTGAACTGATAGGGCAGGTTTCTTCAGGCGACGCAAAAAACAAGATTCGCATCACAGTGTTCAACGAAGGGAAAGATATCTCGGATGAAGACAAAGCCAGAATATTTGAGCGGTTTTACAAAGTGAGCGAAAAAGTTGAAGGCGCAGGAATTGGCCTGTCGTTTTCAAAATCGCTGATCGAAATGCACAATGGAACAATTACGGTAGAGTCGGTTGAAAATTTGGGGGTTGCATTTCATGTTGACTTGCCATTCGACGAAATAGAGGTGACAGATGATATTCTGCCGGAACAAAGCAGTTCGGGGGTTTTGTGGCATGAAGATGTTTTTGATCTTGTTCAGGTTCATGAGCTGGAGAACAAAGGAAAAGACATGACCTTGGTAATTGTTGAGGATAATATCGATTTGCGCACATTCCTGAACAATGCATTATCAGGAATGTATAATTGCTACGAAGCAGGCGATGGTAAAGAGGGATACGAATTAATTTGCAGGATTATTCCTGATATGATTATTTCGGATGTTGTTATGCCCAAAATGGACGGTTACGAATTGTGCGCCAAAGTGAAGGAAAATACCAAAACCTGTCATATTCCGTTTATCTTATTAACTGCAAACAATGCTTCAGAGCATATTGTCTCGGGTTACGAAAGGGGTGCTGATGCCTATGTTACCAAGCCTTTTGATATGAGTATTATTAAAGCACAAATTTCGAGATTGATCAAAAACCGGGAACTGATTCGTGAAAAATACATGACGCAGAATTTCATGGTTGAAGTTTCGCAGTCGAATCTTTCGAAAGATGATGAATTCATCGTTAAACTTAGGCAACTTCTTGAAGAGAATCTGTCGGAAAGCGACTTTAATGTAAAGAAATTATCGGAAGATTTAAATATCAGTACCACTCACCTATACCGAAAATTAAAAGCACTTACAGGCCTCTCACCTGTTGAGTTTATTCGGGCGTTTAAATTGCAAAAGGCATGTGAAATGCTTTCAAATACCAACCAATCAATAAAGGAAATTGGTTATGGTCTGGGCTTCAATAACTTGTCGTATTTCGTGAAATGCTTCAGGGAGCAATTTGGTGTTACACCTTCAGCATTTCGGCAAAAGGGGCTTCCCGAGCAGCCATAAAATGATAGCACAAATCAACCAGCTATGTCATAAATTAACCTATTTTAACTCTTATTCTTTACTTCACTGGCAAAAGGGTAAGTTCTTTAATTTATGTACAATAATCTGACTTTGATTTTTGATACATTTGTCCGTTCAAAATTCCATTTTACTGTGCCTTATCTAAATTTTTGATTTTAATTATTCAAATTTATGATTTAAAAAAATGACAAAGAATAAGCTGTTAACCTTAATTTCTTTATCGCTGTTAGTTTTATTTGGCTGCCAGAAGGAGATCGATGATAAATATGCTCGACCTGAATGGCTTGCCGGCAAGCTTTATACGCAGATAAAGACACAACCAGATCTTTCGACTTTTGCCGAATTGCTTCATGTGTCTGGTTACGATACAATTATTGATGTATCTGGTAGTTACACCATTTTTGCTCCTTCAAATGATGCTTTCAAAAAGTATTTTCAGGAAAACTCTAAATATAAATCAGTTGCTGATATACCGAAAGCAGAAGTAATTAAGCTGGTAAAATACCATCTGGTACAAAATCCATGGAGTAAAAAGCAACTCCGTTCACTGGATATTTTTGGATGGATCGACACGCTCGACCTTAGTAATAACTTACCCAAAGGTTATAAGCGTGAAACTCTGCTGCTTGAGAAGAACCAAAAATACGGGGTGGCCTGGAGTAAGTACAAAAGGCAAAACAGTACATTAAAGCGTACTGACATTATTGATTCAACTAAAACGAGTTGGAACAGACGTGTTTTTACCGATTCGCGCAAGTTTTCTCCTATCTTCTTTAAGGAGTATTTTGATATTTATGATTTGTCAACGTCTGATTATTCATTTTATTTCGGACGTCCATTCGAGAACAACAATGATATTTATTTCAGTAATGGCCGGGTAGTTGGAGATGAAGTTTTTGCGGAAAATGGATTTATATATGTTATAGATCGCGTAGCAGAACCACTGAAAAATGGAGTAGAAATTTTAACAGACCAGACCAAACCTAATTCGTATTCTTCATTTTATAATCTGGTAAATCTTTTTGCTGAACTGGAGTACAACCAGAAGGAGACAAACGACCAGCCCGGAGCAGATCAGGGGTTGAAGGTTGACTCGTTGTTTAATTTACGATACCCGCAACTTATTTTTGATATTAACAGCGAAAAAACAAAAGCGCCAAGAGGTGTTTTTGGTTTGCCCGGAAATGTAACTATCCGTTACCACCATGGGATTGTTGCTCCTACCAACGAAGCATTCAATCAGCTAATCAACCAATATCTGGTTGGAGGTAATAACTGGGGAAGCCTTGACGCCGCACCTGAAAACATTAAACGTATTATTGCCAATTCAAGCCTGTCAATTAATCCAATTTATTTGACCGATATTAACAGAGGATTTTTGAATGGAGAAGCGGATATCATTCAAATTGATGAATCCAGTATTGTTCAGAAACAATACGGAAGTAACTGTACATTTATTGGAGTAAACAAACCTATCGTACCACGAGCTTTCAGTAGTGTTACCGGTCCGGTTTATACCCGCAAGGGATACTCAAAAGTGATGTATGCGATTGAGAAATCTGGACTTCTTTCGGCTTTGAAACGCAAAAACGCTGATTATTCGTTTTATGTCGAGGCTGATATGGCGACTTCTGCCGACTCTTCATTTTTTTACGATCCAGTAAGCGAACGCTTTACTGCAGTTACAATGTATCCGTCAATTCGTCAAACAACTCTTTCGAACGACGATTTACGCACCTTGTTCCTGAATCAGATTGGTTTATCGCAGCCTAAAGGTATTGCCCGAAAAGAATTTATTAAAACTTTGGGCGGAAATTATCTGACTGTTAATAATGTAACCAAGGAGGTTAGGGGAACAGCTCCATCAACTTATGGATACCGTGGAGTTAAACAGGTTACAGTAATTCCTCGAAAAATCAGTACAAATGCAGATAATGGATCAACTTACGAAGTTGATAGCTGGTTTGCTTTTAATGCAAACGATATCTTTTCAGCCATTTCAACCAATTTCCCTAAGTTTCATGCTTTGATTAAAAAGGCAGGTTTGACTCAGGATAAACTGTTTAAATATAGCTTTATGTCTGACAACCAGAGTTATACTGTTTTTGCCCCAAGCGATTCAGTATTAAACACAGTTAACCTGGATGCCCTTACACAAAAGGAACTTCAGAACCTGGTAATGATGCATTTTATTCAGGGTGAAATGATTTTTACTGATGGAAATAAGCAGGCAGCTTATTACGAAACTGCAAGGATTGATGAGAGCTCGACAGCTTTTGTGATCAAAAACACCATGATGAAAATCAATCCCGGAATTGATAAAATTGTAATTCCATCTAAAAACGGAACTCCTGTCGCAGTAGTTAACGAATCAAATAGAACCAATATAATAACTTCCAGGAATTTAAGTACAACTGGTCTGGAGGCTTTTACAACGGTAGTTAGTAATGGCGTTATTCATGAAATAAAGTCGGTATTGCGATTTGAAGAAATTGACAATAATTAACAACCATCTAAATAATCGAACAATTTAAACCAAAGGTTTTTTAACACATGAAAAAAATCAAAAATACCATAATTCTGATCTTTGCACTTTTCAGTTTTGTCGGGGCTTATTCCCAGACAAAAATGGTAGTACGAGGAAGGGTGATCGATCAGAAGGATAAATCGGAGGTTATTGGAGCAACTGTCGTAGAATCCGACAAGGATAACCGCGTTGTAAACGGAACAATAACCGATATTGACGGAAACTTTGTTTACGAAATGAAGAATCCGGCAAATACCATGAAAGTTTCTGTAATTGGTTATCAGACAAAACCGTTTAAACCGGTTGCCGGAAAATCAGTTGTAATTGAACTTGTTTCTTCTGACATTGAATTGGATGCGGTAACAATTACTGCAAAAGCCAAATCTGATAATCAGTTAACAAATATCGATGACCGCGACAATGCTTCGTCGCGTGTGAAAATCGACCTGATGGAAATGCGCGATCAGGGGATTACCTCTGCTGCAGATGCACTTCAGGGAAAAGTTTCCGGACTCGACATTATTAGCGCCTCGGGTGACCCGGGATCAGGATCGCAGATCGTAATCCGCGGTTTGAGTTCAATGGGTAACAATAAACCATTGATAGTTATTGACGGTATTCCTCAGGACAATGTTTCTTCAAGTTTCGACCTTAGTTCGGCCGACTCCGAAGATATCAGTAACATGATTAACATTGCTCTTCAGGATATTAAATCAATCGAGGTATTGAAAGATGCTGCTTCAACTGCAATATACGGTTCGAAAGGTGCCGATGGGGTTTTACTTATCGAAACTCACCGCGGTCGTATGGGAAAAGTGCAGTTTGATTACCAGTATAAAAACAGTATGAACTTTCAGCCACCAGCTATCCCGATGTTGAATGGTGATGAGTATGTAATGCTTCAGCTCGAAGAATGGCACAACAGCAAAGGAGTTTTCGATATTCCTTCAGAAATTGCTTACGATAAGGACTATTTCGATTTTTATAATTATTCGGCCAATACCGACTGGCTAGGAGCAATTACGCAAAACTCGATAACCAACGACCATTATTTTAAAATCTCGGGTGGGGGCGAAAAAACCCGTTACTTTACTTCTTTCAGCTATGTTGACGAAGGTGGAACAACGATCAATACCGGAGCAAAACGCTTTTCAACACGTGTAAACCTCGACTATTTCCTTTCACAAAAAATGTTGTTTACAGTTCAGTTTAACTACTCAAACAACCAGATTGACGGGAATATTGATATTGACGGACGTAACATTCGCCAGATGGCATACATTAAAGCTCCCAACATGAGTATTTATGAGCACGATGCCAGTGGAAAATTAACCGGCGAATATTTTAACCCGATTAATAACTATCAGGGAAATGGTTATTCTTTCTATAACCCTGTTGCTGTTGCCAAATTAGGAAAGAACGACCGCAAAGAAAACTCTCTTGAGAATACCTTCCGTTTGAAATATAATATTACCGACTGGTTGATTTTTAAAGAGACTGTTTCTTTTCAATACAACGGAACCAAATCAAACAACTTCCTGCCTTACAATGCAGTAGGCTCCGATTGGTTGGCATGGACTGTAAACAAAGCTGAAGAAGGGAATAGTCAGTCATCATCAATCAAAACCGAAAGCCAGGTAATTTATGATGTACCGTTTAAAAACGAAGATCATGTGATGTCGGGTACTTTTTCGTGGATTACGAATCAATCGAGTTCCGAATGGATGAATATTCAAAGTAACCGTACTCCAAGTACCAGTGTTCAGGATCCGGCCATTGCAGCACAAATCAACTGGATTGGCTCAAGTACTGGTCAAAATCGTGATCTTGGTGCATTGGCTAACTGGAACTATAAATATAAGGACCGTTATATGCTGCAAACCATTTTAAGAGCCGATGCCAACTCTGCTTTTGGTGCCAGCAACAGATGGGGAGCATTTCAAGGTATTTCGGTAGGATGGAGATTTTCTGACGAGCCAATTCTTTCGGCCTGGGATAGCTGGATGAGCGAATGTATGTTACGCGCCAGCTGGGGAACTTCAGGTCGTCCT
>Ga0154413_1002_pt3 | contig 15639 bp, 15 predicted proteins | sample RifGroB2_FD_115917 | JGI IMG/M metagenome (GOLD analysis project Ga0154413, IMG submission 115917) | Bacteroidetes bacterium GWB2_41_8 | reverse complement strand
TGAGAAGAATATTGGTAACAGGAGGGGCAGGTTTTGTTGGGTCACACCTTTGCGAAAGGCTCCTGAACGATGGTAATGAAGTAGTTTGTATGGATAATTATTTTACCGGCAAAAAGCAAAAAATTGTCCATTTACTCGATAATCCTTACTTCGAGCTGATAAGGCACGATGTTACCATGCCGTATTATATCGAGGTTGACGAAATTTATAATCTTGCCTGCCCTGCATCACCTGTTCATTATCAGTACAATCCTATCAAGACCATTAAAACTTCGGTAATGGGTGCTGTAAATATGCTTGGTCTGGCCAAACGAATCAGGGCAAAAATTTTGCAGGCTTCTACCAGCGAAGTTTATGGCGATCCCAATATTCATCCGCAGACTGAAGATTACTGGGGACATGTTAACCCGATTGGAATACGCTCGTGTTACGACGAAGGCAAACGCTGTGCTGAATCGTTGTTTGTTAATTATCATTCGCAGAACAATGTCAGGATAAAAATTATCCGGATTTTTAATACTTACGGGCCAAAAATGGAGCCTGACGATGGAAGGGTGGTGTCTAATTTTATTGTTCAGGCTTTGCAAAATAAAGATATTACCATTTTTGGCGATGGAAAGCAAACGCGTAGTTTTCAGTATGTTTCCGATTTGGTTGAAGGCATGATTCGCATGATGGCGACCGGCGATGATTTTATCGGACCGGTAAATATTGGTAACCCGGGAGAATTTACCATGCTCGAACTGGCAAAAAATGTGATTGAACTTACCAACTCAAAATCAAAAATAATTTATCTACCATTGCCAGCCGATGATCCTACTCAGCGTCAGCCTGATATTTCGCTTGCAAAAGAAAAACTGGCAGGCTGGGAACCTAAAGTTGAATTGAGGGAAGGTTTAAGCAGAACCATTGAATATTTTGATCAACTCTTATCTGAATAAAACAAAAACAAAAAAATATGAAGGGAATTATTCTTGCCGGAGGATCCGGTACACGTCTGTATCCGATTACTAAAAGTATTTCGAAACAAATTATCCCGATCTACGATAAACCGATGATTTATTATCCGTTGTCGGTGTTAATGCTGGCCGGAATTCGCGAGATTTTGATCATTTCGACCCCCAAGGATATTCATTTATATGAAGATCTTCTGGAAGATGGCAGTCAACTCGGAATAAAACTCGAATATGCCATTCAACCTTCGCCCGATGGGTTGGCGCAGGCATTTATTATTGGCGAAAAATTTATTGGTAACGACAGCGTTTGCATGGTTTTGGGCGACAATATTTTTTACGGCTACAACTTTACTTCGATACTCGAAGATGCTGCCGCACTGACCGATGGAGCGATTGTGTTTGGCTATTATGTGAACGATCCCGACCGGTATGGCGTTGCCGAATTCGACGAAAAGGGAAAAGTTTTGTCGATTGAAGAAAAACCTGCGAAACCTAAGTCGAATTATGCAGTTACCGGCTTGTATTTTTACAGTAACGATGTGGTAGCAAAAGCCATCGGGTTGAAACCCTCGCCACGTGGCGAACTCGAAATTACCGATTTGAACCGTTTATATCTGGAAGAAGGCCGTTTGAACATGAAACTGCTGGGGCGCGGTTTTGCATGGCTCGACACCGGAACCCACGAAAGTTTGATGCAGGCTTCAACTTTTATTTCAACCATCGAACAACGTCAGGGATTAAAAGTATCGTGTATCGAAGAAATTGCCTTCAGCAAAGGATATATAGACAAAGATCAGTTGCTGAAACTGGCTGAGCCGCTCAAAAAAAACCAGTATGGCGAGTATCTCATCAAACTTGCAAGCGGGCAAATTCAATCTTATTAGCCTTTTTCGGGCAATGTTTGTATTTTTGGACGCCAATTTTATTGGTTTTATTATAAGTGAATTACCTAAATAATTAATAGTGAAGATAATTGAAACATCAATCCCGGGACTTCTGATTCTTGAGCCCCGGGTTTTTGCTGATACAAGGGGATATTTTCTTGAAAGTTACAACCAGCAGAAGTTGTCGGAAGCTGGAATTTCGACAGTTTTTGTACAGGATAACGAATCAAAATCGGGGAGGGGAGTTATACGCGGTCTGCATTATCAGCTCGAACCGTATGCTCAAAGCAAACTTGTTCGGGTAATTCAGGGCAGTGTTTACGATGTGGCGGTTGATTGCCGTAAAGGTTCACCAACTTTTGGCCAGTCTTTTGGTCTGGAACTGAGCGAAGAGAATAAACTACAGTTTTTTATCCCGAAAGGATTTGCCCACGGCTTTTCCGTTTTGAGCGAAACGGCTGTTTTCTCTTATAAGTGTGATGCTTTTTACAATCCGGCTGCCGAACGCGGAATTTTATACAACGATCCTGCACTTCAGATAAATTGGAGAATTGATGTTTCTGAAGCGATTGTTTCGGGCAAAGACGCGATTCTGCCGCTGTTTGCTGATGCTGAAATGAATTTCGAATTCAAGTAATATGACTAAAATTTTAATAACCGGCGCCAATGGCCAGCTTGGTTCTGAAATCAGAAAATCGAGTGTTTTATTTCCTGATTTTAGCTTTGTATTTACCGATTTAAATGAGCTGGATATTACCAGTCCATCGGCTGTGGAAGCAATGCTTGCTGAAGAAAAACCGCAGTGGCTGATCAATTGTGCTGCCTATACTGCGGTTGACAAAGCTGAAACAGAGGAAGAAACTGCGTGGCTGATCAATGCGGTGGCACCTGCAATCCTGGCCGAAAAATCAAAGGCAGTTGGTTGTCGTTTTGTACAGATTTCGACCGATTATGTTTTCGATGGAAAAAATCACAGGCCATACCTTGAAGACGATGACGTTTGCCCGACTTCAGTTTATGGCAAAACAAAACTGGAAGGCGAGCTGATCAGTTTAACGAATAATCCTGAAACACTTGTCATCCGCACATCATGGCTGTATTCATCGTTTGGGAGCAACTTTGTAAAAAGTATGATCAAATTCGGAAAGGAACGCGATCATCTCAATGTAATTTTCGATCAGGTTGGAACTCCAACTTATGCAGGCGATCTGGCAGTGGCAATTTTGGAAATTATCAGGAAAACAGCATCAGGAGAAAGGGAGTTTGTGCCCGGAACATACCATTATTCGAACGAAGGAGTTTGCAGCTGGTACGATTTTACCATTGCAATTCATCAGATTTATGGTATCGATTGTATTGTTAATGCCATTGAATCAAAGGATTATCCTTCTGTGGTTGCCCGTCCTCCATACAGTGTTCTGAATAAATCAAAAATTAAGAGTATTTTTGGAATTAGCGTGCCATACTGGCGCCAAAGTCTCGAAAAATGTATCAATGAAATTAAAAAATAGCGATTATGACAGCAAATAACGATGTTTTAAATGGGGTAAAAGCCAAAGCCACCGAATGGCTTAGCGAAGTTTATGATGCTGAAACCCGTGCCGAAGTGAAAAGACTTTTGGAAAATGAAGACCCTACCGAGCTGGTTGATTCGTTCTATAAAGATCTGGAATTTGGAACAGGTGGTTTGCGCGGAGTTATGGGCGTGGGTACCAACCGAATGAATATTTTTACAGTTGGTGCAGCTACTCAGGGTTTAAGTAATTACCTGAAAAAAGTATTTGCCGATCTTCCATCGATAAAAGTCGCAATTGCATACGACTGTCGCAACAACAGCCGATTATATTCGGAAACAAGCGCACAGATTTTTTCGGCCAACGGAATCGAAGTACTTATTTTCGACGATTTGCGCCCAACTCCCGAAATGTCGTTTGTAATTCGCGAATACGGTTGCCAGAGTGGTATTATTCTAACCGCTTCGCACAATCCGAAGAAATACAATGGATACAAAGCCTATTGGAATGATGGTTCGCAATTGGTGGCACCACACGACGAAAATGTAATTACCGAAGTTCAGAAAGTAAAAGCCGAAGACATTAAATTTAAAGGCAACAACGAGCTGATCACCGTTATTGGCGAAGAAGTTGACCTGAAATTTATCGAAAAGGTAAAAACCGTATCGATTGCTCCCGAACTGGCACAAAAGTATTCGGATCTCAAAATAGTTTATACGCCAATTCACGGAACCGGAGTAAAACTGATTCCGATGGCACTCCGAGCATTTGGGTTTAAAAACATTATCAATGTTCCTGAACAGGATGTGGTTAGCGGTGATTTCCCAACTGTAATTTCTCCAAATCCTGAAGAACCGGCCGCCATGAAAATGGCCATTCAGAAGGCAATGGAAGTGAATGCCGATGTGGTACTGGCCTCCGATCCCGATGCCGACCGTATTGGGGTTGCGGTAAAAAATACAAAAGGCGAATATATAATTGTAAACGGCAACCAGACTGCTTTGCTGTTTATCTATTACATTGTTACCAATATGAAAAAGAACAATTTGCTGAAAGGCAATGAGTTCGTTGTTAAAACCATTGTTACTACCGAGAAGATTGCTGAAATCGCACGCAGAAATAACATCGAGTATTATGACGTTTATACAGGCTTCAAATTTATAGCCGAGATTATTCGCGAACTCGAAGGAAAGAAAAAATACATTGGCGGTGGCGAAGAAAGCTTTGGCTTTATGCCTGCCGATTTTGTACGCGACAAAGACGCGGTTTCGGCTTGCGCTTTGATGGCAGAGATTACGGCATGGGCTAAAGATCAGGGTAAGACGTTGTATGAGTTGCTGTTGGATATTTATCTGGAATACGGATATTCAAGAGAAAAAATGAAATATGTGGTGCGCGAAGGTAAATCGGGTGCCGAAGAGATTGAACAAATGATGGTTACTTTCAGGAATAATCCGCCTCGCATTTTGGGTGGATCGAAGCTGGAGTTCGTGAAAGATTACGACACGCTGATCGAGAAAAATATGCTGACAGGCGAGGAGACCAAAATCGATCAGAAAATTACAATGAATGTTTTGCAGTTCTTTACCGAAGATGGTACTAAAATTTCAGTTCGCCCTTCAGGAACTGAACCAAAAATAAAATTCTATTTTGAAGTCACCAGCGAACTGAAAAGCCGTGAAGAATTTGATGCGGTAGAGAAAATAGCTGATGAAAAGATTGATAACATTATGAAAGAACTCGATTTATAAAATCAACTAAAAACCAATTACAATGAAACATGTATTATTTTCAGCGGTAGGCGTTTTGGCTTTTACTGCAATTTTTGCCCAGGGAAGAACCGATTTTCCGATGAAACCGGAAATGACCGAAATCTGGGATCCTGAAATTTCGGTGATCACTCCCGGAGAAACTGTTGTTAACGCGCCGTCGGATGCCATCGTGCTTTTTGATGGTTTAAACCTAAGTTCTGAATGGACCAACGATGCCGGCACTGAACCAGGCTGGACTGTGGCCGATGGTTGTGCGACTGTTGCAAGAGGCAAAGGAATTATTAAAACAAAACGGGTATTCAACGATTTTCAGCTTCATATCGAATGGCGTTCTCCATCGGTAGTTGTTGGCGAAAGTCAGGGTCGCGGAAACAGCGGTGTGTTCCTTCAGGGTATTTACGAAGTTCAGGTTTTGGATAATTATAATAACAGAACTTACCGCAATGGTCAGGCCGGAAGTTTGTACAAACAACATCCTCCGCTGGTAAATGCCTGCAAGGCGCCCGGCGTTTGGCAGGTTTACGATATTATTTACACTGCTCCACGGTTCAACCCAAACGGAACTTACTTTACACCTCCAACTGTAACCGTTCTGCATAACGGAGTTTTGGTTCAGAATCATGTTGCATTGCGCGGCCCAACCGAATATATCGGCATTCCTGAATATTCAGTAAAACCTCACGGAGCCGGTCCTATCATTCTTCAGGATCACGGCAACCCCGTTAGTTTCCGTAATATCTGGATTCGCGAACTGTAATTCATTCAGGCAAAGCTTTCTGTGTTCAGGAAGCTTTGCTTCTTTTAGCTTATTCTAATTTCATTTCAATGTCTTTTAGTCCGAAGTTTTTAATTGCTTTTCTGGTTTTTGTATCCTTCCGGTTTTATTCGTTTTCACAAACTTTTACTTCCTCTAACCTCCCGCTGGTAATTATCAATACCAATGGACAAACCATCAAAGACGATCCGAAAGTTACCGTAGATATGGGCATTATTTGGAATGGCCCCGGAAAGAGAAATACCTTGAGTGATCCGAAAAATAATTACAACGGCAAGGTTGCCATCGAGTGGCGCGGATCTTCTTCACAGGGTTTTCCGAAGAAAAGTTACGGTTTTGAAACCAAAAACAGTATTCTGGCTGACATGGATGTTTCGCTTCTGGGAATGCCCGAGGAGAACGACTGGATTCTTTATGCGCCCTATACCGACAAAACAATGATTCGCGATGTGCTGACTTACACTTTGGACGCCTCGCTGGGACATTGGTCGCCCCGTTGCCGTTATGTCGAGCTGTTTCTGAATGGAAAGTACGAAGGTGTTTATGTGCTGATGGAAAAAATCAAGCGGAACCAAAATCGCGTTGATATTGCAAAGCTTACAGCAACAGACATTTATGGTTCCGACTTATCTGGCGGTTACATCATCAAAATAGACAAAACAACCGGTGGGGGCGGCGATGGCTGGAGTTCGGATTATACCAATGTTGTTGGCAGAACTTTTTATCAGTACGATTATCCGAAAGCCAAAGAAATAGCCGCCGAACAGAAAAGCTATATTCAGAACTGGGTACGAAACATGGAAAAGACCCTGTTTCAGGGAAAGTTTTCAGGAGTTGGAAGTTACCACGAATACCTGAACGATTCCAGTTTTATTGATTTTATGATTATCAATGAATTGGCTAAAAATGTGGATGGTTATCGTTTGAGTTCGTACCTGTACAAAGGCAAAAATAAACTGATAAACTGCGGACCCATCTGGGATTTTAACCTCACCTATGGCAATGCCGACTATTATAATGGCTGGCTCACTTCAGGGTTTCAGTTTCAGGCCAATTTGGGAACCGATTACTGGCAAAATCCGTTTTGGTGGAACAAGCTGATGCAGGATCAGAATTATGTTACAAAGCTGAAAAGACGCTGGACCTGGATCCGGAAAAATGAGTTTTCGAATGAGCGAATCACTTTTGTGATCGATAGTTTAGCCAATGTAATTTCTGAAGCACAGGTTCGCAATTATCAGCGTTGGCCAATCTTGGGTCAATATGTTTGGCCTAACTGGTATGTCGGATATACTTACAGTCAGGAACTTACCTGGATGAAAGACTGGATCACCAAACGATTGATTTTCCTCGACCAGCAATGGCCTTACAATTTTACCGGAATCGAAAATCAAATCCTGTCACAATCAATTTCCATTTATCCAAACCCGTTTACCAACCGGCTAACGGTTCAGCTTGCACCAACCATCAACGGAGATGGAACTGCCGAAATAGTTGGTTTGAGTGGAATGCTGATCAGAAAATACAACATTGCCATTCAAAATGGACAAATTGAGCTCGATTTTTCAGGAAATAATTTGTTGGAGCCGGGATTGTATGTTTTAAGGATCAACCAAAACAATCGCACATTATTAACCGAAAAGGTGGTGAAAAGGCCGTAGTGTCGTGTCAGCAATACCACAGAGTGGTAATTTCCCGTGTCCGCTGCAACTGAACACTGACCACTAATTTTTTTCAACCTTACCATTTCCTTACTTCTTTTTCTCCTGAAGCGCGAGCCGATTTCAGGGAATGTTTTTTGGTTATCTTTGCGCCAAATCAAAAAAAACAAGACTGATGCAGGAAAAAATTCTTATCCTCGATTTTGGTTCACAATACACACAGTTGATTGGCCGGCGCGTTAGAGAGTTGAACGTATATTGCGAAATATATCCTTTTAACCATTTTCCCGCGATTGACGAAACCGTAAAAGGCGTCATTTTATCCGGAAGCCCTTTTTCAGTTAGGGATGCCAATGCGCCAAAGCCTGATTTGTCGCTAATTAAAGAGAAATTGCCGCTACTGGGCGTTTGCTATGGCGCGCAATACCTGTCGCATTACTTTGGCGGCGAAGTTGCTCCATCCGATTCGCGCGAATACGGACGTGCCAATCTCGGATTTGTAGATTCTGCAAACGTGTTGTTTAAAAATATAAGCGAACATACACAGGTTTGGATGTCACATGGCGATACCATTGTTCGCATTCCTGAAAATTATAAAGTAATTGCCAGCACGGCCGATGTCGAATATGCTGCTTACCAGATTGAGGGAGAACAAACTTATGGAATTCAGTTTCATCCTGAAGTTTACCATACCACTGAAGGTACCGAACTCCTGAAAAATTTTGTAGTTGATATTTGTGGTTGCAAACAGGACTGGACACCAGATTCGTTCATCGAAACAACCATAAAGGAGCTTCAGGACAAATTGGGCGACGACAAAGTGGTACTGGGACTTTCCGGAGGGGTTGATTCGACAGTTGCCGGAGTGCTTTTGCACCGTGCGATTGGTAAAAATCTGACTTGCATTTTTGTTGACAACGGTCTGTTGCGCAAAAATGAATTTCAGCAAGTGCTCGATTCGTACCAGCACATGGGGTTGAACGTGATTGGAGTGGATGCCCGACAGAAATTCTGGGACGATCTGGCCGGAATTACCGATCCTGAAACAAAACGTAAAACAATTGGCCGCGACTTCATTGAAGTGTTCGATGTGGAAGCGCACAAAATAAAAGATGTAAAATGGCTGGCGCAGGGAACTATTTATCCTGATGTGATCGAATCAGTCTCGGTAAACGGACCTTCGGCAACCATAAAATCGCACCACAATGTGGGTGGATTGCCCGAAAAAATGCACCTGAAAGTGGTTGAGCCGCTGAATCTGCTTTTCAAAGACGAAGTTCGCAGGGTAGGGAAGGCTTTGGGTATTTATCCTGAATTGCTTGGCCGTCATCCCTTTCCGGGACCGGGATTGGGAATCCGCATTTTGAGCGACGTAACTCCCGAAAAAGTGGCGATTCTTCAGGAAGTTGATGCTATTTTTATCAACGGATTGAAAGAGTGGGGATTGTACGACAAGGTATGGCAGGCCGGGGCAATGCTTCTGCCGGTTCAATCGGTTGGCGTGATGGGTGATGAGCGTACCTACGAAAACGTGGTTGCTCTGCGCGCCGTGGCTTCTACCGACGGGATGACAGCCGACTGGGTGCATCTTCCGTATGAATTTTTGGCCAAAATGTCGAATGAAATCATCAACAAAGTTCGCGGAATTAACCGCGTTGTTTACGATATCAGCTCAAAACCACCGGCAACTATCGAGTGGGAATAAGAAACAGTGATCAGTCACAGTTTTCAGTAAAAAGTAAAAAGGAGGTTCGGTTGAGCCTCCTTTTTGCTTGCAATTAAAAATCAGAATAATCGGTTGGGCGCAGCAGTAATATCACTGATTTGGAAACCGTGTTTTTATATTCTGAAAGTGCCGAAAGGGTTTTCCATTCAGGATGTGCACGGAATGCAGCCCAACGCTCATCATGTGTTTTCATGTCGGCAAAAGTGGTGAGGTACATCAGGTTGGGCATTGTACTACCCGAAACAACTTCAGCATAAAAAACAGCATTGAAGTCCAGTTTTTTGAATAGCTTAATTTCGCCGCCTTCGTTAAACATTTTTACTTTTTTCCTGAAAAGGTTTTCGGTCGGACCTTCGTAACTTCTCAGCTCATAAATCCTTTCGGAAGGTGCTGTTTGGTGGTTTGGAATGAAAAAGTCGGGAGCATCAGCAAATGCTTTCAGGAGGATAGATTCTTTGCGGATGAATGGTTTTTGGTCGAACGGAGCGCCCAGAAAATCAACTCCTTTTGTCTGATATTGCTGATCGTTTTCAAGCATTTCCTGGATTTCGGCAAAATGATTAAGCGATTTGAAGGGAACCCATATATAAACACGTTTTCCGGCAGTAGTGTCGCTCTCGATGGGTTTAAATACGCCCACTTTTTGAATTCCGGCCTTGTGCAGTGCAGGCAGATAGGCGTTCTTCAGGAAATTGTCGAGCTTTTCTTCCTGAACTTTCCCTGTTAAGCGAAATACCTGAATCTGGTAATAATCTCTCGTTGCTGACAAAGCCGAAACAGTAAATGCCAGGGTAAAAATGGTCATCAGGAAAAATGACCGACTGAATTTTGATGGTTGGTTCATTGGTTTTTTAGTTATTTGTTGAAACTGTCTTTATTCAAAATGTAAAGTATCGTTTGGTAGTTTTTCCTTCGCTCTTCCGACTCAGGTCAATTTTTTATTTCTGATTTGGTGGCAATGTTACCTCGTTAATATACCAGTAACCCCATTGATGAATAAAATTCATTTCTCCGGAACCGGAATAGGTTTCGGTTAAGTTGCTGCCCTCAATTACTCCTGAAAAATCAATGTCAAAAAGCACTTTAGCACTTGTTTCATCAAATTGAATATTTGTAATTACAAGCTTGTTAAGCGTGAAAGAGTTAAATGCCTGTCTGAAATTATCGAACCACTTGTTTTCGCTTGCTTCTTTTGTGAGGTGTCCGGTAAAAAAATCAGAATCCTTATTTAAAAAAGATCCAAAGAAATCGGTACAACTGTTCCGGAGGTCGTACTCGTGGTTCGGATGAAATTCTTCATAAGTAAAATGGCTGAACCAACCTTCCATACGGATATTGTCGGTTTCAGTAAAAAAGAGTTCTTCGGTGATAAACTGGTACAATACCCTGTCGTCCACTTCGCAGAGGGTGGCTACATCTATTTGATTTTGATCCAGTATCTCCAGTATTCTCTCCAGCTCGTCACCAATCGCCGAATCAGGAATGGCCTCACTTATTTTGTATTCAGGCTTGCCAATAAAATCGTAAATCATCACGCGTTCCGAATTGTGAAACGCTTTTTCAAATTCCATCACGTTGTCCAGAAACTGGCTTTCTACCTCCGGATGTAAATCGGTATTTGGTAAGTCTATCGGGAAATCAGCTCCGTATTCGAGCTTCAGCTTCATTCTCTTAATTTCGTTTTCCTGTTTCAGACGTTCCAGTTCGTCTTCAAATTCTTCCGGTTCGTAATCTTTCATCTGACTTGGTTTAATATGGAAAGTAATGACGATAGCTCTCGGTTGTTTTTCTGTAAGCCAAACTTATGCAAAAATCAAGAATGTACATACGCTGAAGGTTAAATTCGAAACATATTTTTTGTGGAAACTTACAAAAATCGATAAACTCAGAAGTGATTCAAAAGGCATGATGATCCTAAATAATAGGATCGTGTTATTTGTAATTTTTTGTTCCGGATTTAAACTTATAAACACAAATTGCCTTCGAATGTTAACTTATATTAATACTGTTTTTACCATTTGCCCGTTTTTATAAACTATTTTTGCCACACATTACATATTTTGATCGGACATTTGCATGATATTTGAAGTATCGCCGATCTGGTTATAAAAAATACAATTATGAATTTTAATTATAGAATTACAGGTTTTTCGATTCTGATGGGGATGATACTATTTGCTGGAGGAATTGAATTGAAAGCCCAGGACGTTCAGAATAGTACAATGAAATTTGGGCGTTTACTTAGATTGATCGACAGTTATTATGTTGACACCACCAATGTGGACGATTTAACTGAAAAAGCCATTGTTGAAATACTTCGCGGACTCGATCCTCACTCTGTTTATATTTCGAAGGCCGAAGTGGAAAAAATGAATGAACCGCTTCAGGGAAATTTTGAAGGTGTTGGCATTTCTTTCAATGTTTATCACGATAGTTTGATGGTTGTAACTACTGTTCCCGGAGGGCCTTCCGAAAAAGTTGGAATAAGGGCAGGAGACCGGATTGTGGCAGTTGATACAAAAAATATTGCAGGTATTGGTCTGAAAAATACCGATGTTTACGATTATCTGCGAGGCAAAAAAGGTACCAGGGTTATTTTGTCGGTTAAACGAAAAGGCGAACCCAATCTGCTTGATTTTGCCGTTATCCGCGATAAAATTCCGATTAACAGCCTCGATGCTTCATATATGCTGAACGAAAATACCGGCTATATTAAGCTAAACAAGTTTTCGGCAACTACCACCAGCGAATTTTTAGATGCAATTAAAGCGCTTAAAGCAAGCTCAAAACTTAATAGCCTTGTACTCGATTTGCGCGGAAACGGTGGCGGATATCTTTCGGCAGCCACAGAATTGGCCGATCAGTTCCTCGACGCCTATAAATTAATTGTTTACACAAGCGGCGCTCATGCAGACAAAAAGGAATACAATTCAACTTCTCTTGGCGAACTTGAGCAGGGCAAACTGGTTGTTCTTATTGACGAAGGTTCTGCTTCGGCCAGCGAAATTGTAGCGGGTGCCGTTCAGGACTGGGATCGTGGTGTTTTGATTGGTCGCCGTTCGTTTGGCAAAGGTCTGGTTCAGCAGCCGTTTCCTCTGACCGATGGCTCGATGATCAGGCTTACCACAGCACATTATTACACTCCCAGCGGAAGAAATATCCAGAAACCTTACGAGGAAGGAACTGATGCTTACCAGAAAGACTACCTGAACCGCATGAAAAATGGTGAGTTATTCTCGAAAGACAGCGTTTTACAAAATAAGGCAGAGACATTTCTGACCAAGACAAGTAAACGAACAGTTTATGGTGGAGGCGGTGTAATGCCCGACTTATTTATTCCGCTCGATACTTCGAAATATTACATTTATTACAACGGCTTGCAGCGCAAGAATTTGGTTTACAACGGAGTGCTCGATATAATGGATGCTAATCGCGAAAGCCTGAAACAAAAGTACCCCGATTTTAAAACGTATGCTGCTAAGTTTGACGTGTCGGATGAAATGATTGACAAGATAATTGAGGCAGGAGAAAAAGAAGGTGTTAAGAAAGATGACAAAAGCGTTGAATTTGCCCGTCCGTTAATGAAACGCCAGATGAAAGGACTGATTGCCCGCGATCTTTTCTCATTGAGCCATTATTTTGAGATCATGAATACCGAGGACGAAACCATCGCAAAGGCAGTTGAAGTAATTACCCGGAAAGGAAATTACGAGAAGATTCTGAGTGGAAAATAAAATTGATATGAATGTTATGTTGCGAATTTCGCGGTGCGGGTTACGAGAAAAATCCGTAGTTTGCAATCCGTAACCCGTAACTCGAATTTCTATATGGAACTAACAATAGAATGGCTTTCAGGAAATTACATTGAGCTCCTGGGAGCCATTTTGGGTATTGCCTACATTTTTTTCTCAATCCGCCAGAATATTCTTACCTGGCCGGTCGGGTTACTTACTTCGGCTCTTTACGTTTGGGTCTTTTTTTCCTCCAGTCTTTATGCTGAAATGGGGCTTCAGATTTATTACGTGTTTATTAGTCTTTATGGTTGGTACGAATGGTTGCACGGTAGTTCTTCAGGCAAGTCAGAGCCGTTGAAAGTGAGTCGTTTAATCTTTCGTTTGGGTGCGATACTTTCAATAATCAGCCTGGCGCTTTTTGTTTTGTTATGGTTTATCCTGAAAAATTATACCGATTCGAATGTTCCGATGGCCGATGCGCTGGCCACCGCGCTTAGCATTGTTGCAACCTGGATGCTTGCCCGAAAAATTCTGGAACACTGGCTTATATGGATTTTTGTTGATCTATTTTCAATCGGACTTTTTTTGTATAAAGAGCTTTATCCTACCGTTATTCTGTTTGTAGTTTATACTATAATGGCAGTTGTCGGGTATGTTGAATGGAAGAAAGAGTTGGCGGGCGAAAAAGTGATTGATCAGGCAGTAGAAAATTAATTACTTTGATGAATGAACGGAGATAAAAAGCAAATACGGATAGCTGTTACCGGTCCTGAATCGACCGGCAAAACCACATTGGCCAAACAGTTGGCAGAATTCTACAACGGATTGTATATAACTGAATTTGCACGTGAATATGTAGAAACTTTGCCCCGTCATTATACCTACAATGATGTTGAAACAATCGCGTTAAAGCAGCTCGAACAGTACCACTCAACCAAATCAGGTTCCGGAAAAATGTTTTTTTTTGATACCTGGCTGATTATCACAAAAGTATGGTTTAATTGGGTATTTCAGCGAACTCCCGATTGGCTTGAAGATCAGATTCTGGAATGTAAGATTGACTTATTTTTGCTGTGCCGACCCGATTTGCCCTGGGAGGCCGATCCTGTTCGCGAAAACGGAGGAGAGAACCGCTTAAAACTATTCGAACAATACCGCAACGAGCTGAACCATTATGGCTTTAAGTATGTTGAAATCGGAGGAAGCGGAAATGTTCGCTTACAATCAGCAATTTCAGCAATAGATAGTTTGCGTCAGTACTAAAACTTTCAGACTTTTAGTTTGATATCACTTTCAAAAGTGTGATTTTTGTCACTAATTAAAAATCAGTACAAATGCTTTCAGAAAAGAATTTTGAACACAAAATGAGCCGTGCTGTAGAGCAACTGGCCGATCCAAAATCATACAGCCTGGTTTGCCACGAGCATCGCATGGGCGAACCTTTGCCTTCGATTGAAAAGCTGGGCAAAGTAGTTGGACTGATCCGAGAAATTCTGTTTCCGGGCTATTTCGGAAATACCAGTTTGCGGGCCAATACAATCAAGCATTACGTAGGTGTTAACATCGACGAACTGTTCGAATTATTATCGGAGCAAATTCTGGCCGGACTATGTTTTACCTGTCAGAATCCGGAAATGGTCGATATGCGCGAGCGTTCGAAGTTTGCGCAGGGCCTTGCTTCCGATCTGATTTCATTTCTTCCTGAAATAAGGAGGCTGTTGGTTACTGACGTTGAAGCCGCTTATTTGGGCGATCCGGCTGCCAATAGCAGGAGCGAAGTGATATTTTGCTATCCGGCTATCCGGGCAATTATTAATCACCGCATTGGTCATCAGTTATTACAGTTGGGCGTTCCGCTTATTCCCCGCATTATTTCAGAAATGGGACACTCCGAAACGGGTATCGATATTCATCCCGGAGCACAGATTGGTGAATCATTTACGATTGATCATGGTACCGGTGTTGTAATCGGGTCAACCTGTATCATCGGTAACAATGTGAAGCTATATCAGGGAGTTACGCTCGGTGCAAAGAGTTTCCCGCTCGATGCCGATGGTAATCCAATCAAGGGTATTCCACGCCATCCGATAGTGGAGGACAATGTGATTATTTACGCGCAGGCAACCATTCTGGGCCGCATCAGGATAGGAGCGAATTCTGTGATTGGAGGAAACGTTTGGGTAACCAATAGCCTGCCACCGAATACCAAACTTGTTCAGTCAAAAGCCAAAGAAACCGATTACAGCGACGGCGCAGGAATTTAACGTTCACATAAAAATAATAATGGACATCCGTAATATTACCCAATGTCATAAAAGTCATTCAATTGTTATTTGCTAGTCGTTAAGTTGCCAGAAATTGACAAAAGAATGACCATAATTTACTGACGAAAATGCCAAATAGGTATGCAAACGATCAATTATAAAAACAATATATTTTGAAAAAAGAAAAATACACAGCCACTACGCTGGCCGGATTAGAAGAAATACTCGCACAGGAGTTGATTGAAATTGGTGCCGATGAGGTGCAGATAGGCCGTCGTTCGGTGTATTTTAGCGGTGATTTAAAGATACTTTATAAGGCGAATTATTGTTTGCGCAGCGCTCTGCGGATTTTG
>Ga0154413_1028_pt2 | contig 15656 bp, 11 predicted proteins | sample RifGroB2_FD_115917 | JGI IMG/M metagenome (GOLD analysis project Ga0154413, IMG submission 115917) | Bacteroidetes bacterium GWB2_41_8 | reverse complement strand
ATTACAATTGGAGCGTTTATCCTTGCGGTTGGGTTCGTTTACTTTATTTCGCCTCACCGTATCGTGCCCGGCGGGGTTTACGGTATTGCAATCGTGGTGCATTACATGACGGTTGGTATGTTCTCGTTCTGGCCCGAAGGAATCCCGATTGGTTTATTCGGTTTAATACTGAATATTCCGCTGACAATCGCCGGGATAAAAATTCTTGGTCCCCGTTTTGGCGTAAAAACAGTGGTTGGCTTTGTGCTTTCATCGGTTTTTATGGACACGATTACTTATTTACGTGTTGACGGCGATGCCGCCCTGGTTCCCGATATTTTGCTTTCGTGCGTATTTGGCGGAGTGCTGGTCGGTTTCGGACTTGGACTTATTTTTAAGGCACGGGCAACTTCAGGCGGATCGGACATTATTGCCATGATTATTGCCAAATACACCCGGATGCAACTCGGACAACTGATGATTTATGTTGATTCGACCATTGTATTGCTCAGTTTAGTGGCTTTCAAAGACTGGCAAATTCCGCTTTATTCGTGGGTGGTGATTTATATTACAGGCCGCGCCATCGACCTGGTGCTCGAAGGAAGTGACTACAACAAGGCGTTGATGATTATTTCAGAAAAACACGAAGAGATTAAGCATAAATTACTGGTTGATCTGGAACGTGGAGGAACTTACCTGAAAGGAACCGGAATGTACACCGGCCAGGAAAAACAAATTATCTATACGGTTGTTAGCCGTCGCGAAGTGGCTATTCTTGAAGAATACATCAGCACCATCGACCCCGACGCATTTATCACTGTGATGGATACCCACGAAATTCTGGGAGAAGGATTTCAATCGCTCAAGCACAAGGTGGCCGATTGAGCATTAACAAATTTCAAAATCTCCATTGAATTCAACATGTTCATTCATTTTTATAGTTTAGTATTTCGTAAATTTGGGTTCGTGCCTGTCCTTCAAATTTATCCGGTTATGAAACGATTCTTCATGTTGCTTTTAATGGTTTATATCACCTCGTTCAGCTCGACCGCACAAAAAGTTGGCCTGGTTTTGAGTGGAGGTGGCGCAAAGGGACTTGCACACATCGCCGTAATAAAAGCCCTCGAAGAGAATGGAATTCCAATCGACTACATTGCCGGAACATCAATGGGAGCAATTGTAGCCGGACTCTATGCAGCAGGTTTTTCGGCTGAAGAAATGGAAACTCTTTTTAAGTCGGAGCAGTTCAAATTCTGGTCAACCGGAAAAATTCAGGAAGAATATCGTTACTATTTCCGAAGGTTGGAGGAAGACCCTTCGTGGCTTGAACTTAATTTATTGAAAAAGGAAGATAAATTAAAGATTATGCCCCCCACCAATATTATTCCTGAAGAACAGATGGATTTTGCCTTCATGGAAATGTTCTCGGCGGTAACAGCTGTTTGCAAAAGCGATTTCAACCAGTTGCTTGTTCCGTTTTTCTGCATTGCCACCGATGTACACAATAATCGCGAAGTAGTTTTAAGACAGGGAGATATGGGCGAGGCCATTCGCGCATCAATGACTTTTCCGCTGTATTTCAAACCCATCGAAATCGACGGCGCACTTGTATTCGATGGTGGCATTGTAAATAACTTTCCGGTAAAAAACATGAAAGAACTTTTCAATCCTGATATTATCATCGGACATAATGTGGCCAATAACGCAAAAAAACCCGACCCTGATGATGTAATGGCACAGATTGAAAATATGATTTTGCAAAAAACCGACTATGTAATCGAGCCGGAAGACGGTATTTTTATGCAAACCCTGTTCAACAATGTTAACCTACTCGATTTCAAAAAAATTGATCTGATACAAAAAGCCGGATACGAAACAGCCTATCAAAGTATGGAGACCATCAGACAGCGCATTTCGCGCAGGGTTAGCGTAAACGAGATGCAGCAAAAAAGGGCACAGTTCAACATGAAGAAACCACCACTCATTTTTCGGAATATTCAGGTTGAAGGCGTTGAAGAAGCTAACCAAAGAAAATACATTATTCAGAGCCTGAAACACCAGTCACAGGTAATTGATCTGGACGAATTGAAACGGGAATACTTTAAGCTTGTTGCCGATCAGCAAATAAAATCGTTGCGGCCGGTATCGCGCTACAACCCCGAAACCGGATATTTCGACCTTCACCTGATGGCCAAGACAAACGATCCGATGCAGATAAAATTTGGGGGAAACATCTCAACCCGACCAATCAATCAGGGCTTTTTGAGCGGCGATTACCGTTTTTTCAAGGAGCGATCGCACACACTTAGCGCAAATATGTACTTCGGAAGGTTTTACAGTTCGTTTAAAGCCGGCGCACGCGTCGATTTTCCGAGCACAATACCATTTTACATGGCCGGCTATTTTACCCTTAACCGCTGGGACTACTATTCATCAACCACCGAATTCGTATTCGAAGATGTCCGTCCGCCCTATATTATTCAGAACGAAACGAATTTTCGGTCAGAAATCGGGATTCCGATAAAAACCAAGGGAAAACTTACTTTCGGAGGTGCCTGGTCGAATGCCCGTGACGAGTATTATCTGACCGAATCGATAAAAGTTACCGATACTCCTGATCGCACCACATTCGATGCTTTATCTGCTACTGCCAACATTCAAAAGAATTCTTTTAACGACAAACAATATCCTACGGAAGGAATTTCATCCAGTCTTTCGCTGAATTATATTTCAGGACAAGAAAAGAACTTACCCGGTACCACATCAAACAGTCCTTCAAGCAAACAATTTACCCACAATTTCTTCCTGATCAAAGGCAGCTACGACCGATATCTGAAGATTAACAACAAATTCGCGCTTGGCTTAATGGCCGAATGGGTTTACAGCAATAAAAAACCTTTCAGCAATTATGTTTCTACAACATTGGCGGCTCCATCTTTCAATCCAATCCCGCACAGTAAAACCATCTATTTAAATAACTTTCACGCCAATAAATACCTTGCTTCAGGAGTAAAAAGCATATATAAATTCTCAGATCAATTGCATTTCAGAGCCGAAGCTTATGGCTTTGTCCCGATCAGGGAAATTGTTGAGGCTCAAAATTATATTGCCATTTATAACGAAGAGTTGTACTCGTCGGTACATTTTATGGGATCGGCAGCATTTGTGTTTCAGTCGGGTCTCGGGCCAATTAGTCTCTCGGTTAATTATTACGAAAAGAGCCAGACTAAATTATTTGCCATGTTCAATATCGGGTACATTCTGTTTAACCGGAAAGGTTACTAAAAGCGCAGTTGCCCGTTGGCTGTTATCTTTTATCTTTGCCTACCTATTTTAAAAAACTAAAAAAGAAAAACATGTTAAAAGTAAACGAATATTTCGGCGGAACAGTTAAATCAATTGCACTCGAAAACATGGAAGGTGTTGCAACTATTGGTGTTATGGAAGCCGGTGAATACGAATTCGGCACCGGAACAATCGAACACATGACCATTACAAGCGGTATTTTAGATGTAAAGCTTCCCGGAGAAACGGTTTGGACAACTTACCTGAAAGGTGAAACTTTCGTAGTTGAAAAGGATGTAAAATTCAAGGTTAAAGCCGACGGACAAGTTGCTTATTACTGTTTGTATTTATAAAAACACTGATTTTGAATAATCGGATTGCTGAATTTCAATATTTTTTCAGGAGCTGGTAGGGTAAACTCTGGTTCAATTGTATAAAGTACAAATCAATCAATTCGGAAAAAATAGTTCATCAATTCGGTATTCTTTAAAAAGCAGCTGCCAATCAACAGCTGCTTTTTTTATTCCAGATAGGGCTCCAGTATTTCGTCCAACGCACTAATCCATTGCGGCGAATCATTCAGGCTTTCAACCATTTGAAGGTTTTCACCTCCGTTTTCAGCAAACATTTCCTTGTATTCCCATCCAATTTCAACAGTTGTTTCCAAACAATCGGTCACAAACGAAGGAGCTGCTACAAGTATGTTTTTATTGCCTTGTTTGGCCAGACCAATCAGATTTTTATCGGTAAAAGGAGTCATCCAGTTGTTTGACAGTCGCGACTGAAATGAAACCGAATATTGTTTCTCATTCAGTCCCAAACGTTTAACCAGTTCGCGGGTGGTTTGATAACAGGTAGCTTTATAACAAGATTTACCAAATTCAGGCAAAATATTTTCGCAGTTGCAGGTCTTAAACGATTCGCCGGGGTGGTTCTTGTCCAAATGCCGGTTGGGCAATCCGTGATAGGTAAAAACAATGTGATCGTATGTTTCAGGCTGATACGACTGAATGCGTTGCGCGAAGGCATCTAAAAAAGCGGGATGGTCGTAAAACTGGCTGATAGAATGAAATTCAGGAATCGAATTCCATTTTCGAATTTCGTCGATCACCGCCTGAACCGCAGTTCCGCTGGTTGATGAGGCGTATTGCGGAAACATCGGCAGTACAATCAGCCGGTCGAAATTTCCTTTCTGAATGGATGACAAAGCTTTACCAATTGATGGATTTCCATAACGCATGGCCATAAAAACATCAGCTTTAGCTCCTAATTTTTGCTGAAGGCCGGACTGAACACTTTCCGAAAAATACAGCAGGGGCGAGCCTTTTTCGGTCCACAACCGCTGATACAATTTGGTTGATTTAGGCGCCCTGAAAGGAACAATGATGAGATTCACCAGAATTTTCTGCAAAACCAGCGGAATATCAATCACCCTGCGATCGTTCAGAAATTCAGACAAATAGCGTCGTACCGCCTTTACTTTTGGTTCGTCGGGTGTCCCGACGTTGATTATTAAAACCGCTGTTTTTTTCGTAGTCATCCCTTTTTATTTGTTCTAAATGTAAGTTTGTTGATTCGATATAACAAATCATTCAACAAATTGATCATTCTTACGGCATATTCAAACTCACCCTAATTCCTGAAGATCGGAATTTCCCATTCTCAAAGCCGGCAACTGCCTCAACATTCAGCAATAAAAACAGGTTTCTGATACCGTATCCAGTTTCCACATAATTTTTAATTCCGGGAGTAGCAAGGTAATTTACAAACAGAACCTCCGATATCGACGAGTTTTTGAATATGGGCAACTGCTTCACTATCAAACGGCGCGATAGCCATTCGGCATGGCCTTCGGCAAATTGCCTGCCGGTTGAATACTCATAAAATGGAAGCAACCTGAAACTATTTTCGTAGGAAGAAAATAGGAATCCGGTGGATCTTGTGTTGAAATGCCGGAAATCTTCGAAATACAAACGACTACTATTCAAGAATTTACCCGACTGAACCTGATAAGAAAAGACATCGGAAATGCCAAAACGGATCATTTGCCTGACGCCAAGTTTTATCAGATTGAAATGCGAATCGCTTCCGAAAACGCCGGAAAATGCTCCTTTATATTCGAGCGAATAGGTCGGAAATTTGCTTTCGGCATACATTTTTGTATTGTTACGAATACGGTACCGGTGGTGCGGAGTGTATTCCAACACAAACCGCCCGATAAACGACTGATGCCGTTCAAGTTGCCAATCCTCTATTGTATTATTTTCAGGAAAATTGGGTTGAATTTCCTTGTCGGCATATTTCAGAAACGAATAATTCGAATGATTCCCCAGTTGAAAATTGTCACTGTATTCAACAGCAGTGCTAAGGTTCAGTCCGTTTGCCAGATCGCGGCTAAATTTGAGCTGTAAAAAATCGCGCCGGTAAAACCGTTTGTAATTTTCTTCGAGCCAAAGGGTATAAAAATCATTGGTCATTGTTGGCAAACCCGAATCACGGTTAAAATCATCGGTAGTTGAACCCGCACTTGCCGAAATCCAGGTGTTTGTAAGTCCGTTTAGTCGCTGGCTGTATGCAAATGTAACATCCGGTTTTTTGCGTGCAAAAGCATAAGCAAAATGCGGACTGAGCCGTAAAGAACGACCCGAACTATCCGATTTGTAATAGCTGAAAGGCAGCTCAACCCGCAATCCGTCAACCGAGTTAAACGAAAGTGAAGTTGGGTCGGTGAGGTTAGGAATGGTAAAAATTTCGGTTCTCCTAATTGAATCTATCGAATAATTGTAGCTTTTTCCCACTACCAGATGCTTCAGCTTAAATTTACGGCGCGAATCGCGCACCGAATCCTGAAATTCAGGAGTTGACGAAACCATCAGAAAAGAGTCCTTTTTTGCAAAACTAACCATCTCTTTTTCAGTCAGCGGAATAGGACGCAGCGTTGCCCAATAGGCGGTATCGTTGTTCACCTGTTTCTGGCTCACCTGAAAACCTGACTTTATTTCGAGCGGCTCCGGCGGACTGTTGCGTTTAGTGTCCTTTTCAATCAGGCGGTTAAGTTTCACGGTCTCACGGTTATTCAGTTCCTGTTTCTGCATCAATTCAGCCATCCGCTTTTGCTCGCGCGATTTTTGTTCCCGCTGCTGCTCAACTTGCCTGGTTTCGTCGGCAATCTTTTCAAAAACCTCCTGCTCCTCCATCTGCTGAAGTTTCTGCCTTTCAACAAAAGTATGATCCAAAGCCGGATTTAGCGTGGTTTTGTATTCGCTGATGGAAGCCACGTATTTGTATTTCATCTTCAAACCAAGTCCCGAAAAATCCATATCAAAATCAAGGCTCACCGGCATCCATGTATTCTTGTTCACTTCTGCATAAACCTGGCGAACTTTCACATCGGTCATCGTAATGTGCATCGTCAAGTCAGCCGAATGGATGTTCCAGAAACCGTCGGCAATAAAAATGTATCCTGAAAACACGTCGCTGCCCTTGATTTTTGGTGTCACTTTAATCTTGTTAATCGTGCGTCCCTGATCGTCGAAAACACCTTCGAGCCTGAAATTATAAACCTTCAAAGCACTTTTCCCAACCGGAGAAACGATTCCATACTTGTCGGCGTCGTACAAATTATTGGTAATCATTCCCATTGGCGAAGTATTGTTTTGCTTTCCTGACGAGCGCATTGCCAAAACTTTTTGGTTCACTTTATCCGGAAGTTCGAAATCAATTTTACTCACAGTTTCCATTACGAAAGGCTCATTTTCTTTAACACCGCCCTTTCGCATCTGCTTTTCCATCAAAAAAGGAATTTTTTCGAACACTCCCGAGCCTTTCAGATACACTTTGCACGAATATTTCGAAACCTGTTTCTGGTAATAGGGCGCCATTGCAATTGCCCGGCGCATAATGTAATAAGCAGGATCTTCGCCCGAAGCCATTACTTTAATCTCCGGAATCCGGTAATCCTGGTTCATTAACCTGATATTTATTTCCTGAAATGTGCTCCCGACAGTGACCTCTATATTTTGAGTATGATAACCAAGATATTGGAACAAAACTTTCCATTTTCCCTCCGGAAGTTTCAACTCATAAATGCCATCAATATTCGACGCTGTGCCGGTTGATAATTCAGGAATATAAATATTGGCAAACGGAACTGATTCGCCTTGTTCGTTCGTAATTCGACCACGAATTCCCTGCGAAAATGCAGAAACAGATGAAATGAAAATCAGGAAAGAAAGAAGTAAAAATCTTAAATGCATGGGCGATTGGTTATTGGAATCGATTGACCAAAAATAGCGGAATTTTAATCCGCAAAGTATATTAGGAAGTTAAATATGGTTAAGTTAAATCAAAATAAATGTTTTTAAGCGAACTTATCGGATGACAATAGTTTATCTGATAAGTTAAGGTTTTGAAATGAACTTTTTAGCTTCACCATTGCCGGTAAATTAATATTATGACCTATTTTTGTATAGCTCCTGACGAGATACAAAATAACGATTGTATAAGCAATTAATCAAGCATTCTAATTAAAACAGCAATCGGAACAACTATTAGAAACTGTAAAATCTGCGGTAGAACTGCGCATTGAGCAGAACGAAGACGCTGCAATACAGAACAAACCCCATGGCTCAATATGATTAGCTATGGGAAAGAATATTCATTTTTTTACAAACTGGAGTGTTAAATGCAATGGAAAACAAATCGCAAATATTGCTGTATCAGACCGAGGACGGAAAATCCAAAATTGAAGTCAAATTAGAAGATGAAACAGTTTGGTTAACACTCGATCAAATGAGTGAGTTATTTCAAAAGTCCCGCTCAACAATAAATGAACACGTTTTAAATGTTTTTGAAGAACAGGAACTGGAGGAAAGTGCTTCTAAGAGAAAAATCGGAATTTCCGATTTTTCTACCAAACCAACCAATTACTACAACCTGGATGTGATAATCTCGGTGGGTTATCGTGTAAAATCGCATCGCGGCACTCAGTTCAGGCAATGGGCAACACAACGGCTAAAAGAATATATTGTGAAAGGTTTTACCATGAACGATGACCTTTTAAAGCGTGCAGGCGGCGGTAACTATTTTAACGAGCTATTACAACGTATTCGGGATATCCGGGCTTCCGAAAAAGTATTCTGGCGTAAAGTGCTTGATATTTATGCTACAAGTATCGACTACGAACCTTCGGCAGAAGCTTCTGTGTTGTTTTTCAAAACGATTCAAAACAAAATGCACTGGGCAGCTCATGGTCACACCGCCGCTGAAATTATCTATCAAAGGGCAGATAAAGATAAACCGATGGTTGGCATGACCTCATTTAAAGGAAACAGACCTACACAGGAAGATGTTACCATCGCAAAAAATTATCTAACGGATAAAGAACTGGATATGCTTAACCGCATGGTAACTGCATATTTGGAAATTGCAGAGATTCAGGCCATGAACCAACAACCAATGTATATGAAAGATTGGATTGCTCAATTGGATGGATTTTTGAAAATGACAGGAAAAGATGTTCTGACGCATGCAGGATTAATTTCCGCAGAACACGCAAAAGAAAAGGCGATTGAAGAGTACAATCAATTTAAACAAAAATCTGCCGATGAGATTTCGGAAGTCGAACTGAACTTCATAGCTCAAATTGAAGATGCCAATAAGCAACTAAACGAGAAAAAGGGTAAATAGTACTATGGTTATTCAATCCCTTTTATGGTGCGGCATTTCCATTGGTATTTCGAACGAAATCTCAATCACGCCTTTGAATTCGCCGTCTTCCATCCACGGTGTCTGGTGAATCATTTTGCGGATGCCACGCTTTTCGGTTGAATATGAATTGGTGATAGGATTGGCCAGCATTTCGAGTAATTTAGTTCGCGAAGGTTCCGGATGACAATCGATCAGGCTTTTTCCCAACAAGCCTTCGCTATCGTATTTGGCAAATTGCTTCTTCGATAAATCGTTCATATAAACCACAATACCATCGCGGTCGCAAACCGTAATTTCTCCTAAAAACCCGTCTGTCCAGTTCATATTTTAATGATGCTGATAAAAACGAACCCAATCGATTTCGAAACGGTGCGGCAAATTGCTGACAGGCTCGCCAACCACAATCGAAGCGGCGTTCAGGTGCATTTTAAATGCCGGAATATTATGGGTCAGATTTAACATTTCGCGTCCGTTGATGGTCCAGACCAGTGAATGAGCCGACCATTCGAGCCTGAAAATATAGAATTCGCCCGTTTTCAGTCCCGCGATACTTTCGCATTCGGTCTTAATTCCATCCGAAGATTTGGAGAGTAACCCGACACGGTTTTTTACACCCATTTCAACCAGATTAACCTGTGGAGAACTTTCTTCTCCCAATAAATAAATGGCATCAACCAGATTTTGCGACGGCTTATATTTCACTTTGGCTTCCAAAATTCCGTGTTTCCACCACTCAACTCCTGCTGTTGAAACAACACCCGATGTATAATCGAATTCCTGCTCAATAAATCCGAACGGAATCCGCCATTGCATCCCTTTTGCCTTTTCTTTGCGCACTTCAATTTTCAGAGTTTTTCCGTCAACCGAAATATTTTTCCCATCGGTAAAGGCGTGTAAATCTCCAATTTGCGAAAAATTCTGTCCAAGAACTTTGCTAGCCCAATGCGATTGTGTTTGCCACTTTTGAACATCAAGTTTTCCATTTTCAAAACGGTCTTCAAAAACCAGATTCCATTTTTTGAAAAAATCAAAAGCCGCAGAATGTTTGTATTTCAGATAGTTGATCAGTTGCGGCGTTTTCATCAATTCGGCAAAGCGTTTTTCTTTGGTAGCTTCTTCGGTTTTTTCCCATTTTTGCTTGTCTCCGAGGTAAGCAACCCTCGCCTTAAACTCTTCCGAAGCAGTTATTTTCTGAAGTTCTTCAAAACGTTTCCGTTCCGGCGAATCAATCATTAATTCGTAGTTATTGTAAGCCGGTGATTTTCTGAAGTTCTTGAAGAACTTAATATCATCCGATTCGTTGATTTTGTGAAATTCGGCATATAACGCATATTCCTCCGAATTTTTATCCTTTTTCTTCAGTGCTTCCAGCGAATGCTTGTCAACCAAAGCTTTAAGCTCTTTGTATTTTGCCTTCAATTCAGAATTCGAAATCTTTTCAAATCGTTTTAATTCATCCGATTTCAGGGTTGAATAGAACTTCTGTAGTTTGCTGTTTCTTTCCAGCTTTTTCAGTTCGGCAAGTTGGGCGTGCTCTTTACTTCCTTTTAAAACCAGATGTTGAATTTCCTTTTTCTGTTGCTTAAAAGTTGCCGAATTCACCAATACTTCAAGCTCATGATATTCTTTTTGTTCATTTGATTTTTCAAACTCGCAAAACATACGGTAATCAGCCAGCAAAGCCTCGTGTGCAGATTCAATTTTCGCGGTTGACTTAATCAATCCAAAGGTGCTTGCAATGAACAGTTTAAACGACATAGTATTTTATTTTTGGTCTGAAATTCGAAGTTCTAAAAATAGCAAATAAAACAAACATCACTACTTTTTTCGCTCTTCGCATGAAAAACGCTAAATTCACCTGAAAATTATATTAAAAGCTAATTTCTGCACCATGAAGATTCTGAAAAAATTGATTTACACAGTGGTTTTGGCATTCTTCCTGAATGCAGTTTATGCCCAGAATTTCCTTGAATCGGGCATAAAACCTGGTAAAACCTATATTCTGCTCGCCCACCCCACCGTTCAAAACCTCGAAACCATCCATTTCTTACTTAACAACAACATACTACAATTGCCTGATGCCGAATTCATTGGTGTTTTTTCATCTGCCGAAAGTTACAATTATAAGCATTCGGTCGATTTAATCGGGAAACCCGAAATGAGCAGATTTCATTTGCAGAAAGTTGACGGTGCAGAAAGTTCCGCAAATATTTACACCGTAAATAGCTGGACAAAGACATTTAAAAATCTGTTCGATCAATCGGCTGGTATTTTCTTTTTTGGCGGCCCCGACATTCAGCCCGAATTATACGAACAAGAAAACCTTTATTCTGAAGTTACCGATCCAAACCGTCATTCATTCGAACTAAGTTTTTTATTCCATTTGCTGGGAGGCAAACAAAACAGTGGATTTTCTCCATTCCTGAAGGAAAAACCCGGCTATTTTGTAACCGGGTTCTGCCTCGGAATGCAAAGCATGAACGTAGCAACCGGCGGTACTTTGACGCAGGATATTCCGGCTCAAACCTATAAAAAGATGACTGCTGAAGAAAATCTGAAACTTAAGAAAGATCAGCTGCACCGTAATTACTGGCAGGAAATTAAGAACGATACATTATTTATGGGTATCAATTTTCATCCGATTCTATATACGGCTCACCCATTTTTCATGAAGAAAGTTAAAGCTGACAGGGAACTTAAACCACTGGTTTTAAGCAGCCACCACCAGAGCATCGAAAAACTGGGCAAAGATTTAATTGTAACTGCCACATCGATGGATGAAATGGTTATCGAAGGAATCCAGCACCGCGTTTACCCGAATGTGTTTGCCGTTCAGTTTCATCCCGAAGTTCCTGCTCTTTACAAAGAAGGCAAAAAGCTAAAATTTGCTCCGGAAGATACTCCAAAATCATACTACGAAATCATTTCGGAAGAAGGTCGCGAATTTCACCTGAAATACTGGCAGGCCATCTCGAAAGCAATAGAATCATCGATCAGGCTACAGAAATAAGTGATCAGAAATAAGTCAAGGAATTCAGTATTTTATCAATATTTTCACGTCATTAATCTTCATTTGCTTCGCATGATTTTATAACAATTGAATGACAACGATTACATCAATTATAACCAATGCTTCATTTCGATCGTTCACTCAATCAATCATCCAGTCCTTCAATCTTGTGTCAGATAAAATTCTACTTTTGCAGCTTCAAAAAACATTGGAGTAATGAGTAATCAGACAGAAATTCGAAGAAGAAGAACCTTTGCCATTGTGAGTCACCCCGATGCGGGAAAAACAACGCTGACCGAAAAACTATTGTTATTCGGAGGTGCCATCCACGTTGCCGGCGCAGTTAAAAGCAATAAAATCAAGAAGGGAGCCACTTCCGACTTCATGGAAATAGAACGTCAGCGCGGTATTTCGGTTGCTACTTCGGTAATGGGTTTCGAATACGACGGCTATAAGGTAAATATTTTGGATACGCCTGGTCACCAGGACTTTCAGGAAGATACTTTCCGCACACTTACAGCCGTTGACAGCGTAATTATTGTGATTGACGCCGCAAAAGGTGTTGAACCGCAAACCGAAAAGCTGATGAATGTTTGCCGGATGCGGAAAACGCCAGTCATTGTTTTCATCAACAAACTCGACAGACCAACGCAAGACACGTTTGAATTGCTCGACGATATCGAACGTCAACTGCAAATCAGTATCAATCCTTTGAGCTGGCCAATTAACAACGGACCCGAATTTAAAGGAGTTTACAACATATTCAACAAAAGCCTGAACTTGTTTCAAGCCAGCGTTCAGGACATAGAACCAGGTATTTCATTTGATGATCTCAACAGCTCCGAACTGGAGAAACACATCGGCAGCGATGCCCTGAAACTTCGTGAAGATCTGGAATTGGTTTATGGCGTTTATCCGCCTTTCGACCACAACGAATATCTGGCAGGAAATCTGGCCCCGGTTTTCTTCGGAAGTGCACTTTACAATTTTGGTATTCAGGAGTTGCTGGATGCCTTTGTGAAAATTGCGCCCTGGCCGCGTTCGGTCCAAACCGAAGAACGTTTGGTCGATCCTGAAGACGACAAATTCAGCGGATTCGTGTTTAAAATTCACGCCAACATCGATCCCAATCACCGCAGCCGGATTGCTTTCGTAAAAGTTTGCTCCGGAAAATTCGAACGAAATGCCATTTATAAGCAAGTTCGCACCGGAAAAACCTTTCGGGTATCGAGCCCAACCGCATTCATGGCTTCGCAAAAAGAAATCATCGAAGAAGCATTTCCCGGCGATATCGTAGGTTTCCCCGACAATGGATCATTCATTATTGGCGACACCATCAGCGAAGGCGAAGAAATCCATTTCAAAGGTTTGCCAAGTTTTTCTCCTGAATTGTTTAAATTCGTGGAGAATGCCGATCCAATGAAAACCAAACAGCACAATAAAGGGGTCGATCAGCTGATGGACGAAGGTGTTGCCCAGCTATTTACCAGTCAGTTCAATGGCCGAAAAATCATAGGAACAGTCGGACAACTTCAGTTTGAAGTAATTCAGTATCGGTTGGAACACGAATACAGCGCCAAATGCCGGTTCGAGCCACTTTCAATGTACAAAGCCTGCTGGATTCAGAGCGATAACCCAAAAGCACTGATTGAATTTAAAAACCGCAAGCACCAGAAAATGGCTACCGATAAGCGTGGCCGTGATGTGTTTATGGCCGATTCGCAGTTTATCCTCGACATGGCTCAAAATGAGTTTAAGGAGATCAAGTTTCATTTTACCTCTGAATTCTAGGCCAGCAAAACTGCCAAATAACCAGATATATGCTTCTCAAATTTGAAAAAATAGCCAAATCCTACTCCAAAGATCGCGTGATTCTCGATCAGCTTGATCTGGAAATAAAAGGCGGCGAGCGCGTGGCCATTGTCGGTCCGTCGGGCTCAGGCAAAACTACTTTGCTGAATCTGATTGGTACTTTGGATCGCCCGGATTCGGGTAAAATGTATTTCGAAAATCAGGACTTGTCGGTGTTCACTGATCTGCAACTGGCAGCATTTCGCAATGAGAAAATCGGGTTTGTATTCCAGATGCACCATCTGTTGCCACAACTTACTTTGCTCGAAAATATACTTTTGCCAACCCTGACAGACAAAAAACTTCAGGGAAAGGAAACACACGAACGGGCTCGAAAATTGATTTCCAGAATGGGATTGGCTGAAGTTGCGCATCAAAAACCTTCGGAATTATCGGGTGGAGAATGCCAGCGGACAGCGGTTGCCCGGGCGCTGATCAACCGTCCCGGACTGATTTTGGCCGACGAACCAACCGGTGCCCTCGATCAGAAATCGGCTTTTAACCTGACTGATTTACTGGTTGAACTAAATAAGGAAGAAGGAGTTACGTTGATTGTGGTCACCCACTCGATGGATGTGGCCAGCAAAATGGATAGGATTTACACATTAAGCGAAGGGAAACTTATAACAATTGAATAATGAATATGCACCCCTTCGGGGTTAATAGTCGCTTATTCGGATGATCATCTATAATCTTATCACACCTTCGGCGTTTGCAATACCGAAGGTATCCTAGAATAGGGAAACTGGCAGATTACTAACATTTCTATCGAAAAAATAAAATGACCAAATACATCTCCATACTTCGCGGTATTAACGTGGGCGGCACACGGAAAATCCCGATGACTGGACTAAAATCGGCATTGGAAAATGCTGGTTTTCAGGAGGTGCAAACATACATTCAGAGCGGAAATGTAATTTTTAATTCAGAAGAGACAGAAGCTCGTATTTTGGAAGAAAAAATTCAGGAAATAATTGCCGCAACATTTGGTTTTGCTGATGTTCCGGTGATTGTTCGTAATTCGAAAGAATGGGCTGAATCCATTGTTAATAATCCATTTCTGAAAGAAAATGATCCGGACATTGAAAAACTGCACCTGACTTTTCTGAAAGAGTTGCCTTCCGCCGAAAACATGGAAAAGATCAAAAGCCTGGACTTTTTACCTGATCGCTTTCAAATTATTGGGAAAGATGTATTTGTTTATTGTGAAAACGGTTATGGCCGCTCGAAAATCACAAACGATTTTTTTGAAAAGAAACTGAAAGTTTCGGCCACCACCCGAAACTGGAAAACCGTAATGAAATTGCACGAAATAGCAAAGTTCTAATATTAAATGCGAGTTTCAAGATGAGTTATCCTTTGCCGTTCGGCTTTAGCCAACGGACATTGAATTTAAAAATCAAACATTTTATATCTCATTCAAAGCATGTCCATTTACAAACTCATATTAAAATCTGCCTGGCATTACCGGAAACTTAATCTGACGATTATCCTCGGGATTGCGCTAAGCACGGCCATTTTGGTGGGTGCGCTCATCATTGGCGATTCGGTGCGTTACAGCTTGCAGCAAATCACGGTTCAAAGGCTGGGTAAAACTGCGCAGGTAATTACGGCTGGCGAACGCTTGTTTGGGCAGCAATTGGCTTCTGAACTTGCCGAAAAAAGCAATGTCGAAACCGCAGCTTTGCTTCGTGCCAATGGATTTGGAGTGATTGATGGCGGCGACCTTCGGATCAATCAGCTGGCCGTTTGGGGCGTTGATGCCACAATTGGAAATTTTGCTGATTATCCTGAATTGTTTCAATTGCAAAACAATGAGGTG
>Ga0154413_1199_pt3 | contig 15666 bp, 16 predicted proteins | sample RifGroB2_FD_115917 | JGI IMG/M metagenome (GOLD analysis project Ga0154413, IMG submission 115917) | Bacteroidetes bacterium GWB2_41_8 | reverse complement strand
AATTTCGAGGGTATTCGATTCATAAGTTTTTCCATCAACTTTAATGGATGCAGGTCGGATGGTAAATTTTCCTTCCTTTTTAGCACGGAGAACAAAAATGTAAGAGAAACTGACCGACTGGGTCGTTTTTCCGTTTATCATTTGGAAACTGGAGCTCTGCGAGGTTGATGGCCCCATCAGAACATCAAAATTCGACAGGTCGGGCAGTTGAAGATCGGTGCCTCTATCGTTCAGCGTAAAGCCGAGCCTGAACTGTTCTCCCATGGCGACAGCTTCAGGTCCTTCCATGACGAACCGAACATTGTCGGCCATTGCTGCATAACCAACAAACAGTAATATCAGTAGTATTTTAATTTTTTTGATCATAGTTAATTCAAGGTTTCTTTTTTCAAAAACATCCAAAAGTACAGTTCAAAGTTCAATCTTCCAATTAGTAGAATCGTTTCCCGTCGCTCTGTCTCCAAGTCGCCCAATCTTCTACCAGTCTTTTTCAACTTGCTTCGATTTTGCCTGAAGCGCTCTTTCTTTTTTTACTTTTTCCTGCGTTTTCTTTTCACTGTTTTCAAGTGCCTGCAACATCTGTTCAGCATTTTGTTTCGATATTTTGTTTTGCGGCTGTTGCTGCTGCTGATCTTTTTGCTGATCTTTCTTTTGCTGATCCTTGTTCTGGTCTTTATTCTGATCCTTGTCTTTATTCTCGTCTTTGTTCTGATCCTTGTTTTTCTCCTGATCTTTCTTCTGCTGTTCTTCCTGCTTTTTCTTCATGTTCATGGCATACAGAAGGTTGTATTTTGTTTCAAGATCAGCCGGATTGTTTCGCAGTGCTTGTTTATAAGCCTCAATGCTTTCATCAAGCTTGTTGTTCATGAGCAGCGAATTGCCCAGATTGTGAAGCGCACGGCTTTTATCCATGTTATCCGAAGTCTTGTCGGATATTTCTTTAAATTTCTCTGCCGATTCTTCAAACTTCATTTGCTTGTAAAGGGCATTAGACAGATTGAAATTCCATTTCGCATCATCTGGCTTTTTCTCAAGGGCTTTCCGGTATTCAATTTCAGCTTTATTGAACTGGATGGTATCGATTTTTGTCGAATCCTTTAGGGCTGCACCGTAATATTTATTTCCCTGCCGCACAAATTTCCGTTCGTTTTGAGCATGGCCCGAAAGTACCAAAGCCAATAGGAAAATGATCAGTAAACTTGCTCGTTTCATATCGTTTTATTTTCTATCGCTAAACAGTTTGAAATTCTTTAAGTATTTATTCTTCCGCTCAAGTATCAAATAGTTCAGGAAGATAAGGAACAGTCCGAGTGCGATGAAATACTGAAATTTATCGTCGTAATCGGCATATATCTGGGATTCCATTTCCGTCTTTTCCATTTTATTTACTTCCTCGAAAAGAGTATTCAATCCAACCTGGGTATTGTTTGCCCTGATGTAAACTCCCTTTCCGGCTTCGGCAATTTTTTGAAGCATTGGTTCGTCTAGTTTGGTCACTACCGTATTCCCCTGGTTGTCTTTTCTGTAGGTTTTTTGTCCGTTCGAGCTATATGGTATCAGCGCGCCCTGTGGCAATCCCATTCCGATGGTATGCACTACAATTCCTTCTTTGGCAGCATTTGCAGCAGAACCGGCAGCATCATCCTCGTGGTTTTCTCCGTCGGTAATCACAATTATTACTTTACTGCCGGCAAATTGTGGCGAAAATGATTTCATCCCAAGGTCAATGGCCGCGCCGATGGCAGTTCCCTGTGTCGGAACTATTTGCGGACTTATTGAATTCAGGAATAATTTGGCCGAAACATAGTCGGTAGTAATGGGTAATTGGGTAAATGCTTCGCCTGCAAAAACGATCAATCCGATTTTATCGTCACTTAGTTTGTCAACTAGTTGCGAAATGGCTCTTTTCGACCGTTCCAGTCTGTTTGGCTGAATATCTTCGGCCATCATGCTGTTCGAAACGTCGAGCGCGATAATGAGCTCGATTCCCTCGCGCTTTACCGTTTTAAGTTTTGAACCAAACTGTGGACGTGCTATCGCGATAATAATGCTGGCAAGAGCCAATAATAAGACAATGAATTTAATTACAGGTCGCGCTGCACTCACATTGGGCATCAAAACCGACAAAATTTCCTTTTGGCCGAATTTTGCCAAAGCCTTTCTCCTTTGAATTCTGGAATACCAGAAAAAGACTATCAATGCCGGTATCAGCAGCAATGCATATAAATATTCCGGGTTTGCTAATCTAAACATGCTTTTTCAATTCAACATTTAAAATTTAACATTCAACATTTTCCCTATGGTATATTCCTGAAAATGGTGGTTTTCAGAAATATGGCAGCCAATAATAATAAAGCGCCGAAGAGTGCGTATTTCATGTATCCTTCTTCTTTCTTGCTGAATTCTTTTACATCGATTTTCGATTTTTCGAGCTTATCAATTTCCTGGTATATTTCGGCCAGTTTGTTGTTATTGGTTGCCCTGAAATACTTTCCATCGGTTGTCGCAGCAATTTTCTGCAGCGTTTCTTCGTCGATTTTAACTTCCACATCGCGTACCTGCACACCAAAAGGTGTTTGAAGCGGGTAGGGTGCCATACCGATTGTTCCCACACCAACAGTGTAAACGCGGATGCCGAAAGTTTTTGCAAGTTCGGCAGCTGTAACCGGTGCAATTTCGCCGCGGTTATTTTCGCCGTCGGTCAGTAATATTACAACCTTGCTAATTGCATCGCTGTCTTTTAACCTCGAAACGGCAGTTGCCAGCCCGTTTCCGATGGCAGTTCCGTCTTCAATCATACCGCTTTCCAGTCCTTTGAACAGGTTGATAACTGCTGCACGATCTGTTGTCAGCGGACATTGTGTAAAGCTTTCTCCGGCGAAAACTACCAGCCCGATGCGGTCGTTCGTACGACCCGAAATAAACTGGGTTGCAACATCTTTGGCAGCTTCTATTCGGTTTGGTTTGAAATCCATGGCGAGCATCGAGCTCGAAATATCGAGTGCAATCACAATGTCGATTCCTTCGGTGGTAACATTCGACCAGTTGTTTTGTGATTGGGGTCTTGCCAGTGCTACAATCAGCATCGACAGGCTTAATATCTGCAACACAAACACACTGTGCCTGAAATAGTATTTCCAGCTTTTCGGAATCCGGGCAAATCCCATATCTGACGAAAACTGAATACTGGCTCCTGCTTTTTTCTGCTTCCAGATATACCATGCAATCATGGGCAGTAAAAGAAGAAGCAAATAAAAAAACTCTGGATTATTATAACTTATTCCGTTCATTTTAAATCTCTTTTTATACGGCTACTTCTTTTAAGTCAGACTCGGTTTCCGGTTTTTCAGGCGCTTTCACTTCTTCCTTTTTTGTTTGGTTCACAAAGAAATAAGCATTCATCAGCGTCAGGTTATTGTCGTCAACCAAAGGGGTGTATTTCGCGAACTTAACCAGATCGGCCAGGCTTAGTATGTGCTGTATCTGATTGAGCGAGGTCGTATCAATTAATTCTTTTTGCTGTTTGAAAACCCCGATTGTTTCGGTCGAAGTTTGTTCCATTGCCGGAATGTCGAACCTTCGCTCGATGTAAGTTCGAATAGTGTCGGCCACTTCGCTGTAATACTGTTTGATTTTTTCCTGTTGCCAGAGTTTTTGTGCTTTTATCCGGTCGAGCTCGCGCAAGGCAACAATGTGAGCCGGTTCTGCAGGTTTTTCGGGTTTACTGAAAAGTGGCACATTCTTTTTCTTCCATTTCATGTAATAAAAAATGAAGAAGATGATAGCTGCTATCAAAATGATTCCCAGGATGTAAGGCGTAATTTCTTTTAGCGTAACCGGTGCCGAATACGGAAGTTTGATATCGACAGGACCTTTGGTTGTGTCAATTTTCATGGTAAGCACCTGAAACATGAGGGCTTTTGTGGCGATTGAATCTTTCAGATTGTTGTACTTCAGTTTAAAATAAAATGAAGGAATCTGGTGCATTCCACTGTCGAACGAGGTAATCAGGAAGCTTTGCGACAGTTTTTCCAGCTCTTTGTTATCGAGCTGAATGGTATCTATCGGCAGTCGTTTCACCACTTCGATGTTCGAGCCAAAAGTGTCGGTTAAATTTGGAAACAGAACATCCCAGTCTTTGGGCTTTTCTACTTCAAGCACAAGTTTAAGCTGATCGCCAATGAGTATATGGGTTGAGTCGATACTGGCCTTTACGGTTACCTGCTGTGCCTGCAGAAGCTGAAAACTTCCTGAAAGCAAAACAAACAGTACGACAATAAATTTTGCTGATTTCATAACAAAAAAGTTTTATCCTCTTTTTTTAAACAGACTGATCAATGCTCTTACATAATCGTGATTGGTACTGATATTCACATAATCGACTCCGCTTTTCCTGAAATTATTATCGAGCTGAGCCGATAAGTCTTTCCACCACGAGCGGTAAATCTGCCTGACCCGGCGGTCTGAACTGTCAACCCATGTGTAATTTCCGGTTTCGGCATCTTTCAGTTTTATCATTCCTATATCGGGCAGCTCGGTTTCGCGTTCGTCGTAAATTCGCAGAGCAACCACATCGTGGCGGTTATTGGCGATCGAAAGCGCGTTTTCGAGCGAATTTTCTTTCTGAATGAAATCGGAAATGATAAAAGCTGTACATCGTTTTTTTATCGCATTGGTCATGTAGCGGATGGCACCCGAAATATCTGTTCCGCGTTCTTTTGGTTCAAAATCAATAAGTTCGCTAATGATCCGAAGAATATGGCTTCGTCCTTTTTTCGGCGGGATAAATTTTTCGATTTTTTCGGAAAAGAAAATTACCCCGATTTTATCGTTGTTCTGAATGGCCGAAAATGCAAGGATGGCAGCGATTTCAGTAATGAGGTTCTTTTTAAGTTTGTCTGACGAACCGAACTCGCGCGATCCGCTCATATCTATCAGCAACATTACTGTCAACTCGCGTTCTTCTTCGTAAATCTTCACGAATGGCTTGTTGTAACGTGCAGTAACATTCCAGTCGATGTTTCGGATATCGTCGCCAAACTGGTATTCACGAACTTCGCTGAAAGCCATACCCCGACCCTTAAACGCACTGTGATACTCGCCTGCAAAAATGTTGCGGCTCAGTCCACGGGTTTTGATCTCAATCTTTCTGACTCGTTTTATTAGTTCGCTTGTTTCCATCTAATCTTCAGGTTGCGTGTTGCGGGTTTCGGGTTCAACATGCAACCCGTAACCCGCAACTCGTATCGTTTCACTAAGGAACTTCAACTGTATTTAAAATTTCAGCAATAATTTCTTCGGAAGTAATGTTGTTTGCTTCGGCTTCGTAGCTCAATCCGATACGGTGGCGCATCACATCAGGACAAACGGCACGAACATCTTCAGGAATAACATAGCCGCGGCGTTTAATAAATGCGAATGCTTTTGCTGCCTGTGCCAGACTGATACTTGCGCGGGGCGAACCTCCGTAGGTAATCATATCGACATATTTATCGAGTTTGTAGGCTTTCGGATCGCGGGTTGCAAACACGATGTCAACAATGTATTTCTGTATTTTTTCGTCCATGTAAACATCTTTCACCACTTCACGGGCTTTCAGTATATCTTCAGGGCGAATAACTTTGGTTGCAACAGGGAACTGCTTCAGTAGATTTTGCTGAATGATCATTTTTTCTTCGTCTTTCGTCGGATAATTAATCACCACTTTCAGCATAAAACGGTCAACCTGTGCTTCGGGCAGCGGATAAGTTCCTTCCTGTTCGATGGGGTTTTGCGTGGCCATTACAAGGAATGGTTCCTGAAGTTTGTAGGTATTTTCGCCAATCGTAATCTGACGTTCCTGCATGGCTTCGAGCAAGGCCGATTGTACCTTTGCGGGGGCACGGTTTATTTCGTCGGCCAGTACGAAATTGGTGAAGATTGGCCCTTTTTTAACCACGAATTCTTCTTTTTTCTGACTGTAAATCATGGTACCCAGAAGGTCGGCTGGCAATAAGTCAGGCGTAAACTGGATGCGTGCAAATTTTGCATCAATACTTGTTGCAAGCGTGTTGATTGCCAGTGTTTTCGCTAATCCGGGAACTCCTTCAAGCAAAATATGGCCACCCGATAAAAGTCCAACCAGAAGGCTTTCGATCAGATGTTTTTGCCCGACAATTACTTTGTTCATCTCCATGCTGATGATGTCAACAAACGAACTTTCTCTTTGGATTCTTTCGTTTAATTCGCGGATATCAACTGTTTGATCCATGTTTTTTTCAGATAAATGATTTATTTGTTTGTTTTTTTTTGCGAACACGAAAATAAACTATCCATGCTTGAAAAAGGATAAATTTTCGTTAAATTTTGTTAAGCTATTTTGGCTTAGAATGGCCGTGAAATTAATAAAAACGACGACCTTTAACAGAATATGGATTCACTTTTTTATTTTTGCCAAAAACAAACAATTGACACAAAGGTATTTCATAGAACTAGCATACAAGGGCACCCGGTTTCATGGCTGGCAGGTGCAACCCAACGCACTGACTGTTCAGGAGTGTATGGAAAACGCGCTAAGTACCATCACCCGCGAGAGGGTAGAGCTTACTGGCGCCGGACGTACTGATACAGGTGTTCACGCGAGCTATTTCGTTGCGCATTTCGATTCGTTGAAACCCGATTTGGATCATCCGGATTTTACCCATAAACTGAATAGTTTCCTGAAGGACGACTTGTCTGTTTTTGCTGTCAGCAAAGTTCGGCCCGATGCCCATGCCCGTTTTGATGCGGTTTCCAGAACTTACCAATACCACCTTAATCTGCGAAAAGATCCTTTTTCGGTTGAAACTTCGTGGTATTTCTTTCGTCAGCCCGATGTCGAAAAAATGAACCAAGCCTGTCAGATTCTTTTTGAATACATTGATTTTACAAGTTTTAGCAAGTTGCACACCGATGTAAAAACGAATAATTGCAAAATTATTCAGGCTGAATGGTTACAGAAGGGCAGCGATTTGGTTTTTACGGTTAAAGCCGACCGTTTTCTTCGGAATATGGTTCGTGCTGTGGTTGGCACTTTGCTCGAAGTGGGGCTCGGTAAAATGGATATGGCCGGTTTCAGGAAAGTAATTGAGCAAAAAGACCGCGGCGCAGCTGGTTTATCGGTTCCGGCGCACGGATTATTTTTGACTGATATTGAATATCCGGCGCATATTTTTGTGAAAAAGTTTTAGCGTTTTATTTCGGAATTGCCCAATCAGGGAATTCACCAATATTGATATCGAATACGAAAGTTCCCAGCAGATAAGTCATCACAGTAACAATGACTGCCCCAATCAGATTGAGAATTAAGCCGGTTTTGGCCATTTGAGAAACTGTTACTCTGTTGGTCCCAAAAATAATGGCGTTTGGAGGAGTTGCAACAGGCAACATGAAAGCCAGAGATGCTGAAAGTGTTGCCGGCAACATCAGGAACAAAGGATTTATTTCTGTACTGATGGCGATTCCGGCCAAAATGGGAAGAATCATTTCAGTGGTGGCTGTGTTTGAAGTAAGTTCAGTAAGGAAAGTAATTAACAGGGCGACCGACAAGATCACAACAATTGGATTGAAATCGGCAACGAAAATAAGCTGTTCGCCAAACCAGGTCGAAAGTCCCGATTCTTTAATTCCTGAAGCCAATGCGAAACCACCGCCGAAAAGCAGAATGATATGCCAGGGTATTTTTGTGGCGCCTTCCCAATCCATAATCCGTTTAAAATCTGCTGATTTTGATGGAATAATGAAAAGTACAATTGCAACAAAAATGGCAACTGTGCCATCGTCAAGAAACGAACTTTTAGGAAAAATACCCGACCATCCGGGAATTTTGATCCAGCCTAAATCCAGATCCAGCCTGAAAATCCAAAGAAGTGCAACTGAAATGAAAGCGATGAGTACAACTTTTTCTTCATATCGCATCGGGCCCATTTCGTGAAGCTGATCGCGAAATGTATGTTTGCTAACGCTTGTCCAGTTTTGTTTTTTCTGGTTGTAAACGTAATACAAATAAATCCATGCGCTTATAAATAGCATAATACTTACCGGAAGGGCAAACAACAACCATGTTGCAAATGTAATCTCGGGCGCATCGGGGAAATAGATTTCGAAAATTCGCGCAAACGAAAGGTTTGGCGGAGTACCAACCAAAGTCGCGATTCCTCCAATTGATGCACTGTATGCAACCCCAAGCAGTAAGCCAACTGAATATCCTTTTATTTCCTGTTTCCCGATGGATTCCTCAAGTTTGTCGATGACCGAAATTAATATGGGCATCATCATCATAGCGGTGGCGGTATTCGACATCCACATAGATAGAAATGCGGTAGCCAGCATAAATCCCAATAAAATTCTTCCGGGACTAACTCCTGTTGTCAGCAAAATTTTAAGCGCAATGCGCCGGTGAAGATCCCATCGCTGCATAGCCAATGCAATAACAAAGCCGCCCATAAACAGAAAAATAACATTGTTGAAATAGGTAGATGACACATTTTTTGCATCCATAATACCTAAAAGCGGAAAAAGAGCAACCGGTAATAGTGATGTAACCGCCAGTGGCACAGCTTCTGTTATCCACCACACCGCCATAAGCAGGGCAACTGCCAGCGTATTGGTAACCGCAGGTTCGCCGTGTTTAAGATCGCCAAAAAGTATAATTGCCAACGAAATGCTTGGTGCAATGATAAAACTGATCAGTTGTTTGGTTTTCATACTTTAGGTCGGATTAAGTTATTGCAATGTAAAAATAAAGGAGCAGCAAATTCGGTTTGGGAATGGAAATTTTGGATGACGCCTGTTGAAAACCCCATTGTTTTAAAAAGTATTTTGCTTTTCAATGTTTTTTAAAATAGTTGTAAAACATAAATACGACAGGATATTGTATAACAGTTTAGCTTTTTTGCTTGTGATTTGATTCGTAGTTTTACTAGACTAATAATAGCATCGAAAAAGTAATTTATCCCGAATTAATAATCTCCACTATGAAAGATTTTTTAAGCAATTATCTGGCTCAGGCCGGAAAAGTAAGTGGCCGGAGAATGCAGCAACCCGGCCCTGTTGTTACTATTTCGCGCGAGTGTGGATGCTCAGCCAACCGTATTGCTACCAAGTTGTCGAAAATTCTGACTGGTTACAATTACCTTTCGGAAACAAAAACAGATGTTGAGTGGAAATGGGTAAGCAAAGAAGTGATAGAGCTGACTGCCGGTGAGTTGGAAATGCATCCGGAGCGTGTTAAAAATGTTTTTTTAGGAGAAGTCAAAAAGAACATTCACGACGTTTCTTCCGCATTTTCCACATCAAAAGTGTATGATGCCGACGACCAGCAGGTAATCGACACCGTTAAGGCTGTTATCCGGAGTATTGCCGAAGAGGGACACTACATTATTGTAGGCCGCGCTGCAAGTGTAATTGCTCACGATATTCCGAAACGGTTAAGCGTAAAACTTCAGGCTCCGCTCGATTGGCGCATCAATCGCATCATGCAAATCAGCAACCTTTCGTGGGCCGATGCGCAGGAATATGTACTCGAAGTTGACCGCCAGCGTAACTTGTTTGTTGAACATGTAGCAGGACGGGAACTCGACAACAATGATTTTGACCTGATTTTCAATTACTCGACCATGCTCGACGATCATATTGTTGATGTGATTGTGAATGTGTTGAAAAACAAGAAGATTATCGCTACTTCAGATGAAGATTAGCAATCTGGAATCTTCCAGAAAAAACCATTACCAATGCAGATGAGTGCATCGGTAATGGTTTTTTTTGTTTTAATACAGAAGCTCAGTTTAATCATTTTATCCTGAAGTTTGTTTACTCTAAATTGTACAACAAAATCCAGCTTTTATGTCATACACATTACAAATAGAAAGTTTGGCCCCGGATTTTAGCCTGAAGGCGACCGATGGGGAAACCTATAACTTGTTAAGTTTTAAAGATGCTCCGATTCTGGTGGTATTTTTCACCTGCAATCATTGTCCGTATGTGCTTGGAAGCGATGAGGTGACCCGGAAAACAGCAGAACGGTTTTATCCTGAAGGAGTTCATTTTGTGGCAATTAACTCGAACAGTCCGAACACTTACGAGGAAGACAGTTTCGAAAATATGGTCATTCGCATGGATGAAAACCGATTCCCGTGGGTTTATATGCACGACGAAACCCAGCAAGTTGCATTGGCATACGGAGCGCTTAAAACTCCTCATTTTTTTGTGTTCGATCAATCCCGGAAATTGGTTTATACAGGTCGTGCTGTAGATCAGCCCCGCGATGCATCAAAAATTACGGTGAATGATCTCGATCGGGCGCTTTCAGAAATAATTGCAGGAAGACAAGTGTCAGTTCCGGTAACCAATCCGATTGGCTGCAACATCAAATGGGAAGGCAAGGACAAAAAATGGATGCCGCCCGAAGCCTGCGATTTGGTATAGGAAATACAAGCTAAAAATGAAATAATAGTGGTAAAATAATATTCTGCCTATAACTTCTCTTCAGGAAATACTTCAGCACAGATTAATTCGTGACTGACAAAATGCAACGTCAAAAATGTAGCGTACCTACGGCACGCTTTTACTTGTACCAAATGGTTGTGCCATAAATATTTGATGCCGCTGGTATCGAAGCTTGTTCCGTAGGAACGAAATATTTATAGAAAAACCATTCCATCAAAAATGGAGCCCCGTAGGTGGCGAAATATCTATAATCCTTATAAAATCAATGTTTTACGAATTGTTGAAATTATTTTATTCAGTCACCAATTATAAGGAATTAATTTATGTGAAAGTCTGCGAAATCGGTGGCCAATACATTTGTCAGGAATTGATATTCAGTTTTTTCCACTGATTGACAAGAAAAAACATCACAATTATTGCAGAAAAGAAATCAGAAATCGGCATCGATATCCAGATTCCGTTCAGCCCAAAATGATTGGGGAGAATAAAAAGCAATGGTATCAGTATTATTACCTGCCGCAGTAAAGTGAGCAAGACGGCAATTTTAGCTTTACCCATCGATTGGAAAAAGTTTCCGGCAATTACCTGAAATCCAACAAATGGCAATGCCATTAGCGCCAGTCTTAGCCCGTCACGTCCAAAATCCAGAAGTCCAGGATCGGACGAATTGAAAAGTTTAACAATTGTTCCGGGAATCGTTTCAACCAATATAAAAGCTAAAATCGAAATTATTGTGGCCGAAATCATTCCAATTCGCAACGTTTCTTTTACCCTCGAAAATGATTTTGCTCCATAGTTAAAACTGATTATAGGCTGCGTTGCCATGTTGATGGCTACAATTGCCATTACAATCATGGTTGCAACGCTGTTCACGATTCCCATTGCGCCAACCGCCAAATCGCCTCCAAAAGCTATTAGTTTGGTGTTGATTAGACCCTGAACAAAACTACTGGCTATCTGCATGAAAAAAGGTGCCATCCCGATGGCCAGAATCTCGAACAGTATTTTTGTGTCGAAACGAATGTGTTCTGATTTTAATTTAACTACAGCTTTCGAACTTCTGAAATGAAGCAAAACCCAAATTGTCAGCACCATCATCGAGATGACAGTTGCATAGGCAGCACCTTTTACACCCATTCCGAAGCCGAAAATAAAAATTGGGTCGAGTATCAGGTTGGTTCCAGCGCTGATAATCATCGAAAACATTGCTATCCGCGCATTTCCTTCGGCTCTGATGATGTTGTTGAGCGAAAATCCGACTACCTGAAAAACGGTTCCGGCCAAAATGATATTCAGGTAATCGTTTGCATATTGTATTGTTTCGGGCGTAGCGCCAAACGAACGCAGCATTGGGCCTTTAATCGAAAATCCGATGATGGTGATCACTGCCGAAACCAAAATCATCAGCAAAAAGCTGCTTCCAAGAATTTTTTCGGCCTTGTCCATGTCGCGTTTCCCCATGCTGATGGAAACCAGAACGCCCGAGCCAATACCGATCAACATACCAAATCCCATTACAATGAGCATGACCGGAAATATGACCGAAATACCGCTAAGCGCCAGCGAACCTACTCCCTGCCCGATAAATACACGATCGACAATGTTGTATAACGCATTGACGAACACACCAATAAATGCCGGAATAAAAAATTTCAGCATTAGTTTGGCTATTTTAAGTTCGGCAAGTTCACGGGTCTTTTCGTTCATTACAAGCAATTATTTTTGGCGGGCAAAGTTATAATATTGACTGATTTCCAGTTTCATTATTTCATTTTTAAGGAATTTTGAAGGCATTCTTTACTTTCAATTTACCAATGAAACAAGCAGACAGGTTAAAAGTCACAACCTATCTTCAAATTATTAAATTTGCAAAACATTCTCAAATAGTAACCAATGGCACTTGAACATACAGATCACGATCATAAAAGCATATTAAAGGGTTTACAGTCAGCTGATTCAATTAAAGTAATTGAGACAATTGAAGAATTACGGGTTGCCGGAAAAGCATCAGATATTCCAATCTTGCTTGAAATGCTTCACCTTAGTCAAAATGCGGAAATTAAATCAAGAATTATCGCGCTCTTCTCCAATTTAAAGGAAAGCGATGCCATTCCTTTGATTATTGAAGCCATTCAGAATCAGAAATATGCGCCTGAAATGAAAGAGCTGGTTTCGTGCTGTTGGGAAAACGGACTCGACTACAGCAAGTACCTGTCGCTCTTTGTTGATTTGCTTATCGAAAGTGATTTTCTGGTCGCTTTTGAAGCCTATACGGTTATTACTAACATGACCACAACCATTGATCAGGCTACCATTGATGCCGAGATAGAAAAGATTGATCAGGCCATGCACACCACCAGCGCCGAGAAAAAAGCGCTGATGCTCGATGTGGTGGATTTTTTACCTTCTATCGGGTTTTAATTTTTATGGATGTCCGGAATATTACCCAATGTCCTAAAAGCCATTCAATTGTCATTTGGTAGTCATTAAGTTGCCAGGAAATGACGACAGAATGACAATAAATGACTGACGCAAGATGCCCAATAGGTAAGCAATCGGACAATCATATTAATTTTTAATGGCCCGAAAAGTACTTCATAAACTGGGCACGTTCGTACAGCAATGGGTCTGGAATATTTTTGTATGATAATCGTCCGCGAAAATCCTCTATGTTTTTGAAATTTTTCTTCTTCATAAAAGCATTCAGATCGCTTATCATTCCGGCAATAATTTGTGAACCGTTGATGTAAACACTCGAACAAACCTGCACTACCTGCGCACCTGCCAGCAATTGTTTAATTACAGCTTCTCCGTCGTGAATTCCGGTACCCGCAGCAATTTCAACTTTGGGTAACTGCGACGAAATCAGTCCAATCCATCGCAACGAACGGCGGATGTCAGACGGTGAACTGAAAATTTCGGAGCTGGTAATTTCCATTTTTTCGATGTTGATATCGGGTTCGTAGAACCGGTTGAACAACACCAGAGCCGATGCTCCGTTGGCTACCAGTCTGTCGGCCATCGATATGAGGTTGGTGTAGTAATATCCGATTTTTACTGAAACCGGAATTTTTACCTGCTTTTTAACTTCTGAAACTACTTTAAGATAAAGCTGTTCAATTTCTTCAGCGCTTTTTAAACGATTGGTTGGCACAAAAAACAGGTTTAATTCAAGCGCGTCGGCGCCCGCATTTTCAAAATCCTTTGCAAATATGGTCCATTCCGATGCCGACATGCAGTTTATACTTGCAATAATCGGTATTTCAACTTCTTTTTTTGCTTCGCTTAAAAGGTTCAGGTGCCTGGTAATCGAGTTGTTACGCGTGTAATTCCAGATGTAATCTTCGGCTTCAGGATATAAATTCTGCGGATCGCGGTTAATCAGGTGGCTCACCTCGTTATTGATTTGTTCCTCAAAAATCGATTTCAGGACAATTGCACTGGCACCAGCATTTTCAAGGTCTTTAATTTTTTCAACCGAGTTGGTTAGCCCCGAACTTGCGACAATGATGGGATTTTTCAATTTTAATCCCATGTATTTGGTTTCTAAATTTGTCATATCAATCAGTTTTTAAGATAATTTAGTTTTCAATAATACCGCTCACCAAAAATAGTACTTCCAATCCGAACCATTGTACTTCCTTCTTCAATTGCTATCAGGTAATCGCCCGACATTCCCATCGAGATTGTATTAAATGATTCATAGTCAGAAAAATAATCCGATTTTAATTTTTCGAAATATGTTTTTAAGCAAGCGAATTCTTTTCTCACCTGATTTTCATCGTCGGTATAAGTTGCCATTCCCATCACCCCCGAAATCCGAACATTTTCCAGCAATTTATATTCGGCTGAACTCAAAATCTCTTCGGCTTCCAGCACCGAAAGTCCAAATTTCGTTTCCTCTTCGGCAATGTGAAACTGAAGCAGACATGCGATGGTCCGCCCGGCTTTTCTTGCTTCTGAATTGATGGTTTTCAGCAGTTTGAATGAATCTACTCCATGAATCAGGTGAACAAACGGTGCGATATATTTTACTTTGTTGGTCTGTAAATGACCGATATAATGCCATTCAATGTCTTTGGGCAAGGCTTCGTATTTCCACGCCAGTTCCTGAACCTTGTTCTCGCCAAAAGCGCGCTGCCCGTGGTTATAAGCTTCCATCAGCAGTTCGGCCGGTTTGGTTTTCGATACCGCTACCAAACTGACATTCAGAGGCAAATTTGCTTTTATCAGGTCAATATTTTCGGCTATGCTCATATTTCAAAAATAGCACTAATAGTCATTCAATGGTCATTTTATTGTAATTTAATAGTCATTCAATTGTCAATAATTGTAACAATTTGAAATGATTGGCAATTCAATGACCTGAAACTAATGACGTTTCTCTATCACGACTGAAAACTGCGACTGAACACTTTTTCTCTATCTTTGGCACCCGTTATGAAATCGCAAATGCAAAGCACAATAGCACGAATGAATGAATTGGGGGCAAAGGGCGAACCTTTTGTGTTTCTCATCGATTTCGACTTCGAAAAACCATTGATTTTTGATTTCAGCGATTGCGAAAATTTGCTTTGGAAAACCCCCGGTTCCGGTAATTTTTCTCCTGAAAAAGTTACTTCGGAATTAACAAACTGGGACATTTTTCCCGTTTCGCTTCAGGAATATGAACAGGCATTTGCATTGGTTCAGAATCACATACACAATGGTGATACCTATTTGCTGAACTTAACCATGCCTACCAAAGTTTCTACCAATCTTAGTGCTGAAGAAATCTTCCGTCTAAGTGGTGCACCATATAAAGTGTGGCTCAAGAACCGGTTTGTGTGTTTTTCTCCTGAAATTTTTGTGCGGATAAACGATGGCGTAATTTCGTCGTTCCCAATGAAAGGAACCATTAACGCTAGCCTTGAAAACGCTGAACAATTGCTGATTAACGACGAAAAGGAACTTGCCGAGCACCACACCATTGTTGATTTAATCCGCAATGATCTGAGCATGGTAGCCAGCGATGTAAAAGTGGAGCGGTTCAGGTATATAGACCGGATTTCGACCAATCAGGGAGAGTTGCTGCAAATGAGTTCCGAAATTTCGGGCAAACTTCCGGAGAATTACCAGCAGTCGATTGGTTCAATAATCGCACAAATGCTGCCAGCAGGTTCTATTTGCGGCGCTCCAAAACCTAAAACTGTCGAAATTATT
>Ga0154413_1012_pt6 | contig 15874 bp, 9 predicted proteins | sample RifGroB2_FD_115917 | JGI IMG/M metagenome (GOLD analysis project Ga0154413, IMG submission 115917) | Bacteroidetes bacterium GWB2_41_8 | reverse complement strand
CGTCGCTGTGGGCGAACCAGGCAAAAAACCTGCCCCGAAATAGACATCGTATGATGTTGCACCGGAAACCACACTCCACGAAACAGATGAAAGTGCACCCGCACCCTCATAGGACACACCAGATACACCATCTGCCGGATTGGGATTGGTTGTTATTGAAGGACGATCCTTGCCATCGCCGGTGACAGCAACGTTTACCGAAGTGGCCCCCGTGCTTGTATGAGTTATGTTTCCTGAATAAGCCTGTGCAGTAGTAGGTACAAACCTGACATAAATGGGAATATCGGATAATGCACCATTTAATGGATTTAGTCTGATTGTACTAGCTGATGAGAATGAAACGCCTCCATTAACCGAAATTTCAAATCCTGAAGGTGGATTAATTTCAATGGGACCTGTCAGTGAGGATCCTGAAACCGTATAGGATTGTATGTCAGATGCAGTATTAATGCACTGATTGCCAAAACCGGAGATCAATCCCACCGTAATTACTGGTGTTGCAACATACGGGACAAGTTCTCCTGTACTTAGTAAAAATGGAGTTCCGGGGTATCCTACAAAAGTGATCTGCGACAACTGTGCAGCAGTTAAAGTACCTGTTGAAGCTCCAAAATATATTTTCCCTCCTGTGCCTGATGAACCGGGAGAGCCTGCCCATCCTGTGATGCTCAGTATTTTACCTGAAGTCCAACTCACTCCGTTGCTTGCAGCAAAATGCAAGGAGTGATTGCCTGTTCCCACCTGAATGGTCGAGTTATTGGTTAGTGCAAGACTACCAACCGTTTCGTTATATCCTGTTGCTGCGCCCGAACTGAAGGTTCCTCCGTTCAAGGTCATCATCTGTGTCGCGATAACGTCGGCCGCACCTAATTCAACCAATCCAGCTGAAATATTCAATCCACCTGAAAAACTGTTATTTGCAGTTAAGATTAATTTGCCTTCTCCGACTTTTGTAAGAGGAAAGGCACCGCTTATCACACCGCTAACCGTAAGATCTGTAGCCGATGTACCATCATTGGCTACGTTAAACATTCGCGGTGCACCCAAAGCTACAGGGCAGGAAATTGTTGATCCGTTATTTCCGGTTCCCGCGTAGTTAACCGTTACGTCACCACCCAAATACAAAGTTCCTGACGATCCATAAATAACTGAACCTACGGAAGCTCCGCATTCAAGAACGATGCTTGCGGGAGGTGTTGAAGCTCCGAGTGTATAGCTTCCTAATGCCAATGTTGTACCGGCTTTTACTGTTAAGATACCAGCAACATTTGTATTTCCGGCAAGGGTTTTTGTTGCGCTACCCGAAATAATAAGGTTGTTATAATTAACACCGGCAACTTCCTGTTCGTACCATCCATTCCATTCAACAGTGCCAGTGCCTGGGATAAAACTGCCTGAATTACTGATGACACTTCCCTCAATCCTTAAAAGACTTGAACCTCCTTCTAATGTTCCGGCGGTTCTTGTCCACGATCCGGCAAATGTGTGCGTAAGTCCTGTTCCAAGGTTAAGTGTTCCTCCCGTTCCACTGATTACCAAGCTGCCTCCGCTGACATTCCCCAGGAATGTTGCAGTTCCTCCGGATTTTGCCATGGATACCAAACCGGTTGTTGTAAAGCCGTCAATATTTTGATTTGCGTTTCCAGAAAAGAATATATAAGTTGAGCCGCTACCAGATAAAGTACCATCATTTATAAAATTCCCATCCAGCGTCAGGGCATCAGAACCTGTGATATTTAAAGCTGCACCGGTACTGATTGTCAGATTACTAACCATCCAAGTACCACTGGTTGTCATCGTATTATTATGCTGAATAAAAAAGGCATTACCTGGCTCTCTAAAATCTGCAACTAAACCCGGGTGGACTCCTGTTCCATCTTGATTAGTCCACCATTTATTGAGGTCTCTTGGATTGCCACTTGTATAAGTGTAATAGTTTGTAGCCATCACGCCCGCACCCGAAAGCAGGAATATCATGACCAGGGCAAGTAGCTTTAGCATTCGTTTTGTCCTTACGATGAATTGTTGAGCTCTGAATTTCATCTCTTCGGATGTTTTACTGAACAAATTTTCGGATGAAGGTAAGATTGCAGTATTTGCCGGTAATTTAAAGTGAAGTAAATTTTGTGTTTTCATTGGTTTTAATTTTAGGTTATAACCTCAATTGAATTAAACTCGGATTTTGGGTAGGTTTGGTTAGGGTGGCTTATTGCACCAAGGTGTTTTTAACCGGTGACTAAAATTGAATTGGTTTTGAAAACTGCCAGATAAAGCATCTTCACAAGTCGCATTCAGACAAATTGAAGAAAGGATTCTTATTTGAATATCATTTTTCATAACAGGACAGTCGTTTGGCTATTGTTCGATTTGTTTTTATCTCTGCTGATCCAGAGACGGTCATGTGTTACCGGGTATTCCGGTATTGCATGACCATCTCATGAATTCAGCTGTAGGTAATAACCTGAACAAAATTCGGGAAGTGGGAAACAATGCAGAAATTTTTGGCTGCTGCCTTTGTACTGTTTTCGAAAAATGGGGCAAAGGGAGTTTTAACGGAAAGGTATTTTAATTGAACCGGGAGGCAAAAACGCTCGGGGATACTCCTTCAGATTTCTTAAAATCGGTGATGAATGCGTTGCGCGACGAAAATCCGGACAGCGATCCGATTGCTTCCAGTGTAATCTCGTTGGCTTTGCCTTCCTTTATAAGGGCTTTTGCATGAGTTATCCGCCATTCATTTCGGAAATCAGTGAAAGGCTTTTTTTTAACCTCTCTGAAATAATAAGCCAGATGGTGAGCCGGTACATTTATGTGTTTTGAAAAGAACGCGAGGTTACAATCAGGCTCCAGATAAAGTTTATGCTGCTCCATGTAAAATTCTGCTCTCTGTTCGATGGAATGGAGGTAATCCGATTCAAAAGAATTTGCGATCCGCACTGATTCATTTGCCTGCTTAACTGTCTTTTCCTTATCCTGATTCAATTGTTCAGGCGGTTCGGGCATCCGGGGCAATCCGTATAAAATGGCTGGAAAAAAGAAAAGCGATATCAATAGTCCGATTAAACTCATTACTGATATTATCCGAATTACGTCGACTGTAAAAAAGAGATCAGAAAAATGCATCTCGAAACTTTTGACAACGAGAAGAAACTGGCTGACAACCAAGATCAATAATGACCCCAGCAGAATGAACAGCCACTTTCTCATGAAATGTTGTTTGGTAAAAACCGCTGCTGATTTTTTGGTTACCAGATAGTTGATGAATAATCCAAGTGACCAGAGGTCATAAGCCAGGATCAGGAACAGGCGGCTTAAGTAAATCGCAAGGGTAGGTAAAACATTGTCTAATAATGTGGTTTTGTAAACCAATAGAAATCCATGATCATTAAGGAGTGCTTTTGCTGCTTCAACTTTTTCGTGCCACGGAACAAAGGCATATGGAAACGCTGATATGAAATAAATTGCCGTGGGCAGAAAATGCCAGAGATCTATTTTCTTCAGCTTTGAGCGGTCAGTCAGTACACTCCTGACATAAAAAAATAACATCGGTCCGATTAAATAAACCGGTGAGACCGTGATTGATAAATTGACAAGAAAAAGACTTATTAGCGTTACCGATTTTGAGTAAAGCAGTATATACTGATAAAAACCATAAAGACTTGTAAACAGGAAAAACAAACTCAAATACACCGAAGACGTGTATTTCCTTGCATTAAAAAAAAGTAAGATCAAAGACAGGAAAATGCCAAGTATTGATAGAAATAAAAGCATAAGCTTCCGTTTTTCTGACCTGCAAATTTACGATTTATTTCCTGAAACTATTTGATTATTATTATCTTTTGTGATATATGAATGCCCTCGAAGTTTGATTTTTGCAGCTTGCCCGAAATGACAATTTGCTTCCCTTAATTTCCAAAATTGAATCAATTATTAACTGGCTGGTTAAATGTTATCTTAAACGAAAGCTTCACAAAATCAGCATTCAACTTCCATTAGCATGGGAAGCATTTACCCGCAATTTGATACAAAAAACCAGGATATCCAGCTCGTTTAGCTTTAACTTTACAGATGTGATACCATTTTAACTACTTCATAACGAATTGCTTTAATCGCATTGTTAACTGAATCAATTTATATAACTTAAAAGAGCCGCGTATGAAAAACTTTACTTTAAAAATGCTTTCTCTACTGTTTCTGGGATTTACTGGAATAAACACCAATGCGCAGGAATGGAATTTCAGCACTGCCAGCTTTAGCGCATTGGGAACAATTTCGACCACCACAACAGTTGAAGGTTTAACAATTGTGGCAACTGCCGATGCTGTTGTTGCTGTTGATGCCAATAATAAATCGCTTGACGGAATGGATTTCACCAGCCGCTTAAAACTTGGTGGAACCGGATCTTTTGATGCCGAGGGGAAACCGGTATCGCGTGTATTATCGTTCCCGGTTTCAGGAAATACGAAAATTACGGTAATGGGCATGTCCTCGTCGAGTAGTGCCGATCGCCAGCTGATTATTGCGGCCGGCTTGAAGGATAATATTGTAGGTACCTTTGCGGCTTTAGGCACTCCCATCACTAAAGGAGAATTTACCTATACAGGCGGGGCTACTACTATTTATCTTTATTCTGCAAGTAGCGGGGTAAATTTGTATTACCTGAAAGCAGCGCCCGATGTGAGCAACAATCCGCAGGAATGGAATATGAGTACAGCCAGTTTTAGTGGTTTGGGTACACTTGCGGCTACCGCTACTGTCGAAGGTCTTACGATCTTCTCAACCGCCGAAGCTGCTGTTGCAGTTGATGCAAACAACAAATCGCTTGACGGAATGGATTTTACCAGCCGTATTAAACTTGGCGGAACCGGTACTTTTGATGCTGAAGGAAAACCTGTATCGAGAGTTCTTGCCTTCAACGTGGGCGGAAATTCAACAATTACAGTTATGGGCATGTCATCCTCTAGTACTGCCGATCGCCAGCTGATTGTTGCTGCCGGTGGAAAAGACAATATAATCGGAACATTTGCTGCACTGGGAGCTTCAATCAGCAAAGGCGAATTTGCCTACAAAGGCGAGCCAACTACCATTTATCTTTATTCGCCAAGCAGTGGTGTTAATTTGTACTATATTAAAACTACTCCCTTAGTCGTGGGTATTCAAAGTCAAAAAATTCAGGAACTTAAAGTTTATCCAAATCCGGCAAAAGGGCGGGTATATTTAAATGTGAATGAACCCTCGCAGGTGGGTATTTTTAGTATAGCAGGCAAGCTGGTAAAGCATCAGCAGGTTAATCAATCGCAGAACAGTATCGATATCAGCGATTTGCGGGCCGGTATCTATTTTGTAAGAATGATGAATAATGCCAACAATGCTCAAAAGCTGATTATTAGATAATTATCTTTCAGGAATAGAAATAGAAAGCCCGGGAAATTAGTTTTTCCCGGGCTTTCTTTACTCCGAAGATTCCTAATAAACAACTAATTTTTAATTACTTTAAATGTTTCGGCGGTTTGGTTAAGTATTACTTTTGCAAAGTAAACCCCTTGTTTTAAATCCGAAATATCCATCGTGAAATGGCCTTTCCCGGCTTCTAACAAACCAAGTTTGCTAATTCTAACAAGTTCTCCACTAGCCGAATAAATCTCCAAATCAACCGGTGTCCTTTTTTCTGTGAAACATTCAACGGTAATTTTTCCTGACGTTGGATTCGGATATAATTTCAGTTGATCGCTGAAAAGTTCATTTGTTTTATTCGAGACCGGTATTGAGTTAATTTCAGCATATTTCGGAACTTTAAGTTCAGCATTGTTAACATTGTCAGTTGCCAATGCATAGAAACGATAATTGTTTTTAGTGCTATCCGAAACACTGAACGAAATGGAGTTCTCATAACTTTCGCCAATAAACTTGAATGGCTCGTTGTTAACCGAAGCAAAATACTTGTATTTACTTACACCTGAACCATTTACATTGTCGGACGAATTGCACGATACAGTGATTGCCGTATCGCCCACCGCATATTTTAGCGTGGTCATTACAGTTTGGGGCGCAATGGTATCGAGCACATTTCGCCAAACATTGGTTGTAATTGGCGGATTGATATCGAACACAATGGTTGCTTCATTTTCAATCACGGTTCCCGAATTCAACCCTTCCTTCAGATCAACCGAGAATGTAACGTATCCCTCACCTTCAGGAGGAGTAATGTTTGGCGGAAGTTCAATTCCTTCGATATCCCATTTCAGAACATTCCCATTTCGTTCCATTTTCCAATTGTAATTTGGGCCTGAATGGCTGGTCGTTCCAAATTTAACAGTTTCTGGATTGAAAACTGCCGACAAGGTATCGACAATTTGGACTCTGTACGCCGGTGCTGTTGCCTCTTTTTTGTTTTCGAACAGGATGGTGTAGTTCATTTTATTTGCCTGAAACAGGAAATTTGATTCGCCATAGCCGGTTGGTCCTTGTTTTTCATTCGGATCCCACGAAGTGACAATCTTTCCGTTAATGGTTTTTCCTGAAGATTCTTCCACTCCGTACAATCCAACTTCTTTGTACAACCAATGCCACATTCTCCGCCTGAATGAATCTTTAACCTCTCCAACCAACTCAATGGCAGAGCCAATTTTATAGGCGATTTTGGTTAAAGGATTTGCATTTGAAGCCGTTTCGACGGTATGTTTTATAAAGGTTTTTACCACGAAAGCCCCGGTGCCGTCTTTCTCCTTCTTTGTCAGAAGTTTATAATCGGTTACACCCAGGGCGCGGTAATATTCATCCATTTCTGATGGATTTAAATCGACGACCTTATTTACTACATCTACGTATGTTTCCTCCTTTTTCCCCGAGCGGAGCGCATCAAAAAATCCAAATAAAGTCAATGAAGTTCCGCCATTCTTCGCACTTTTAGTACCCGGATTAACGCCTAGCACAATTACATCGAACGAATAATCCTCGTTCGGATCGAGGTATGGAATATAAAAAACCTGAGTGTGGTCTTTGGGAGACCCGATAGAATCAATCGGAAGGATAATTTTTCCATCGTTCGTTGGGATCTCAACTTGTTTAAAAGCGATATCGTCTGATACAGTCAAGGAAGTCATAAACGATTCAGTCCGCGTATTTCCCGCATTGTAAAGGTGAATGGTATATCGGTTGGGCGCGCCCAGCCTGACATTTGTACTTCCTACAAGATTTAGAATAATTGGTGATGGAATTGGCACACTTCCATCGCCCGAACTGATCACAAAATCGCCAAATTCGGACAGCATTGAAGTAGCGATGTTCCATTTTCCGATTGAAATAGAATTTTCGAGTGTATCCAAAGTGGCATTAGTACCAATCGAAACAAGCTCCCAGGTTGTTCCTTTGTCGCCCGATCGGAATACTTTCAGATTTTTCTCTTTTTGGCCGTTCAGCATCGACTCGTCGTAGTACAATTTGAGGGTGTAGGTTTTTACTTTGCCTGTCCCAACCGGACTTAGCCGCCACCAGCGTTTAACCGAACCGGGCAATCCCGAATAGGTTTGATTGTTGAAAACCGAAATGTCAACACCTTCAATGCGGTCGCTCCATTCCCTGAGTTCATAGTCGGCAAACATTCCATCCTGTGCTGTAAATGACCGGTAACTCCACGAATTGCCTACCCGGTGATGCCGTTTGATTGTGCCATTATTTGTTATTGCAGCTTGCTCTTTTCGTACATAAACCGGCGAAGTCAATGTCTTGTTTAGCATGTTCATGGTTCCTCCCGGTTGTATTTCAAGGTTGGCATACACATCCAGTTTTCCTGAAATATTTACTTCGGAATTAATTAGAACTTTTCCGCCAGGCTTATCGCTATTCTCAGCTTGCTGTATATAAACGGCGGCATCGTAATTCCCCGATAATGAAATCGTTTTGCCATTGGTTGTCGGATAAACCGTTGAAATTCCTGTTGATCCCAGGTTATTCGAATTTCCATAGACGTAAAGGTACATCGACCTCGGTGCAAATTTCACGTTACGTACCCTCACGGTGTCCTTGTTCAAATCGGCAAAATTGGTAAAGTAGCCTTTCACCCTAAGTTTCTGTAAATTTACCTGACTGCTGAATTTTGCACCTTCGTCGAGTGTCAGATTTCCTTCAATAGTCAGGTCTTTGAAAAATGCATACGAAGGACTTTTAATGATTGCGCTGCCAAAAATTGTACCTCCTATCAGCGAATTTTCAGCATTCAGAATTCCCGTTCCATCAAAAACAATAGGGATCACAATTTCTGACGATGACGATACCGAGCCATAATACGCATCGTATCTGATGCTATCGGCCATTAAACTTAAACTGAATTTATTCATATTCAGCTTTTTATTGGTTGTCGAAACTCCCGAATTAACCCTGCAATTCTTAAAAATCAAATCAGAGGCTGCACGGGCAAATTCATCTTTCATGTTAAGGTTTATTTGCTTGCATTCAATGACTATTGTTCCTGAAAGTTGCTGATTTTCACCTGTCAGATTGATGTATCGGGGTTTCAGTATCCCATTGTTGATGAGGTTTCCCGCCAGATCAATATCGAAATAATCGGCGTAATCAATTATTTCACCATTATTGGTCAGGTTGCCTGAAATTTTAAGGTACGACAATCCTCCGCTGTTCTTTTCCCGGATAATCTTCCCTCCGGCATTAATTGTCAGGTTAACCACCGGGTAAGGAGTTGAGGAGTAACTTCCTCCATTGGCAGTAACTGTTGAGGTAATAATCACATTATCAGTCAATGTTGGCACTACTCCGCCAATCCAGGTTGTTTTATCACTCCATTTTCCGCCCTGCGCAGTCGATGTGATATCGGCGGCATCCGCGAAACCTGAAATAATCAAAAAAGCAACGAGAATTACGATGGTGATAAAGGTTTTGCTAAGCTCTTTCATATCGTTTGTTTTATAGGGTATTTTAAAAATTCATTCGTCGAGAAACATTTCTAAAAGTATTCTAATTAGGTATAAAAATATGGATGATGGGTAAAAACAGTTTCCAAATAGTACAATTAATAGTTTATTATTCTAATTTTCGGAGGAAATCAATTCGAAGCCATGTTTTATGATTTGATTATATACACACCGATGTACGTGACCGCTTTCTGGGCGATTGTGCTGTTAGTATCATCGGGGGCGAAAAACAGAGCCCGGCAACTACTCGGTATATTCATGATCTTTGCTTTTGCAGTATATTTTTCGCACGCGCTTTATTTCAAGAATCAATTTTCGGCCTACCTTTTATTCGACGCTATTTATGTTTTTTCATCGCTGTCGGTATATCCAATGTATTATTGGTATATAAAACTGCTCACCGTTGAGTCGGATTTCAACCTTGTCAACCTGAAAATGTTTTTACCAGCCTTGATTTTTAGTTCAGTAAACGGCCTTGTTTTTATCCTGATGAGCCCCCCGGAAAGACTGGAATATCTGCGTTCATACCTATTTCAATTAGATGAAGTTAAAAATCACTCAGGATTATTTACCATTCAGCACATTGTTTTTGTGGCAAGCCGAATTGTATTCATGATTCAGGTTTTTGTTTTTATTATTTGGGGTCGGAAACTTGTAATTCAATACAACAGCCGGATAGCCAATTTCTATTCCGACCTTGAAGACAAAAAGCTCGTTTGGGTCAATCTTCTGCTTTATTCTTTTTTTGCAACCTCATTAATGAGTATCATTTTTAATCTGATTGGTCGGGCTGCTTTTATCGACTCCATTTTTCTGCTACTCATTCCATCGTCCATCTTTAGTGTTTTGCTTTTTTTTATTGGTTTTCAGGGGTATATGCAAAATCATACGGTTACCAATTTGGTTGAAGACGAGAAGATTACTTCAGAATTTAGCCTGAAGGAATACAACCAGGCACAGTTGAAAGACAAACTTCTGACGATTTTCGATCAACAGAAAATTTACAGGCAGAGCGACCTAAAAATCACACAGGTAGCTCTTTTGTTGCAAACCAACCGGACTTACGTGTCAATTCTTATAAACACCGAGTTTAAATGTACATTCAGTGAGTTTGTTAACCAGTATCGAATATTGGAGGCGAAGAAATTAATGGCCGATTCGAAACAACAAAACTTCACCCTCGAATACATTTCAGATGCGGCAGGTTTTGGATCGGTCAATTCGTTTATCCGGATTTTTAAAGAGAGCGAAGGCCTCACTCCGGGCAAGTTTAAAGAAAGGATTTTAGTAAGCGAAAGCTAAATTACTAGGGATCACTTCATATTTTTGAGTGAATAAAAAGATTTTTACTTGGTGTTCATTCTTTTGTCCTCAAGCCGGACTGGCAGGACAATCCTCCGCAACGCAATGCCCCGAACCGCCTAAGGAGAAAAAGCGTTAAAAAACTGGAGAAGTGGGCGTTAAGAAAATTTCCCTGTTTGACGACCAGAGGGAGGAGTTTGGAAATTTTTAGCTAAACGGATTCAGTTTTTAGCTTTTTATCCTTCAGCGGCGGCTCTTTTTGGTTACTTTTTCCAGCTGAAGGGAAAAAGTAACAGCCCGTCCGGCTGGAGGACAAGGTGAAAGAAGGTAAGGTTCTTTTTATGGTGCTTAAATCTCAGAAATTAAAATTTCCACAACTATTTCATCTGATCTACTGTTCGGTTCTAACCCAGAAAAACAAAAAAGGGAAATAGCAGTTTTCCTGAAGTTTCCCTTTTCCTGAAATACAGATTACTACCTAAACAACATCGGGCAGCAAATACGGAGCGCGGTATTCGCGGCTAAGCATGTTGTTGGCATCGTCAATGTCGTTGCCAATAAACCGTTCTGCAACCGGATCAAAATCAAGCTGTTTGCCCAAACGATACGAAATATTTCCCAGGTGAGCCAGCGACGACGACAAGGCCCCGGTTTGTACCGGACCATTCTGAATGCTCATATCGCGTGCGCGGATGGCATCAAACCAGTTCTGGAAATGCAATGTTAATTCACCTTTTTCCGAACGGCTCGGGCCCTTTTCGCGTTTTTCGCCCAGGTACGATTCGTAAGTATCGTAACCTTTTACAACCAGATAACCCTTATCGCCGTAGAAAATGTTTCCAACTCCGGCGCCGTCTTCGAGGTTGGTGCACCAGTGGCGAACTTCGAACTGAATGATTTTCTTTTCTTTCGGATAATGATAAATCGAAGTTTGAACTTCCGGAACTTCTTTACAATCGTCCCACAGAAATTTTCCACCCATCGAGGTGATTCTTTCAGGCAAACTATTCACGCCCAGACCCCACATACAAAGGTCGGTTTCGTGAATTCCCTGGTTGCCCACGTCACCGTTTCCATAATTCCAGTGCCAGTGCCAGTTGTAATGTACCAGATTTTTCGAGAACGGACGCATTGGAGCTGGTCCGCACCATAAATCGTAGTCCAGTCCGGCAGGAGTTTGCGAAATGCCTTTATTGCCAATATCCGGACGCCAGCGGTAAACCAACCCGCGCGACATGTAAACACGTCCAATCAGTCCTTCTTCAATATGTTTCACCGCTTCGCGGATAGCTACCGAACTACGCAGCTGAACTCCATGTTGAACAATGCGGTTGTATTTATAAGCTGCTTCAATTATTTTTTTGCCTTCGTAAATGTTGTGTGTAGCCGGCTTTTCAACATACACGTCTTTGCCAGCCTGGCACGCCCAAACGGTTTGCAGGGCATGCCAGTGGTTTGGTGTTGCCAAAGTCACAGCATCAATGGTTTTGTCGTCGTAAGTTCTGCGGAAATCCTGTTCGATGGCTACTTTTTTGCCATATTTTTTCTCGAACTCACTGGCGCGTTCTTTAAGTGCGTTCATGTCGGGATCGCACAAAACTGCAACTTCAACATTCGATTTTTCGGAAAGCCCCATGATTTCCTCAATGTGTGTTTTTCCCCTTCCGTAAATACCAAGTACAGCCACACGAATACGGTCGTTGGCTCCTTTGGCTGTTGGCGGAATTATTATAGGTTTTTTAACCGGGTCTTTTGCCAGCGCAACAGGTGAAACAGCCGCCAAGACAGCGCCGGTAGCCGCAGTTTTTAAAAAATTTCTCCTTGAATTTTTTTCTTCTTTTTCCATTGGTAATTAGTTTATGTTGGTTATTTAAATTCTTTTGACAACTTATTTAGTTCCGAATCACTCAAATCGCCGCCAATTACAATTTTGTGTTTGAATACGATACTTTCGCCAATATTCAGTACAATTTTTACAGGGGTCGCATTGGTTTCGAAGGCGCGGCCTCCAAGGTTATTGGTGGCAAAAAGTCCGTATCCGCGTGCGTGCGACCATGCCGGATAATTTGGATTCTTCACATTGTCGATAATTGCGATGATAATCACTTCGCCTTCTTTCACCGCGCGGAGTGCGACCCATGGGCTGCGTTTGCTCCATACGTTTCCGCCCGAAATTCCTTCGGCATTGCGGTAAACTCCGTTCACTCCATCATTATTCATGATTGGAACTTCGGTCACAATACCGTTTGCATCCAAAAATTTATCGGGTTTGGTGGCAGGCTCTTCAAACGCGCGGTCGAGGCGCAAACCGATCAATCCTTCCTTGTTTTCAGTAAAGGTAACCTGCTGGGCAGCGGTTAGTTTCGAGGTTCGTTCGATGGCACGAAGATTTCCAGTTCCTGAAAAATTGAATGTGGTTTCTTCGTTCAGGAGCACTTTGTTGTTAATATCAACCCATTCCGAAGCAGTTACCAACTCTCCTTTTTTCGGGTTTTCAGAAACAATTTTTTTGAATTTTACAGTTCCGTATTTGGGTTTGTCGGCAGGTTTAATGGCAAACGAATTGTTCCAGAAATCGAGCCCGTTTACATCTCCAAAATTGAACCACAACCCAACATGGTGCGGGTGGTCGGTGCGTTCAAAAGGTCGTGGATTTAATGGATAGCCGCGGGTAATTAGTTTTCCTGAAGCGCTTGCGATGGGGTAGAGCGATTGCTTTTCCATGTCTTCAGGATAAATGTAGGCAGTGAAAAATTTTCCACCCACAAAAACTTCTACCTTTTTCCCGTTTGCATCACTTTTAAATTCCACCTTTTCTTTTTTCGCAGCCAAACTTACATTCACTGCCAAAAGCAGGGCAAAGGCCGCAATAAAAAATGTTTTCATTTTTCGATAGTTTTATGGTTTGTGCATTTTTCTTTGAATGTAGGCACGGATTTCAAAAGTCGGAAAAAAATTGAACTTTATTGCGTAATATTGAGGTTAAAAATATATTTAACGGCACTCATTCAGAATGTTTTAATGACCGATCATCAAAAAATATCGCAAACACTTGAAAAGCTATTAAATAGCAAAACCTTTTCGAAATCGGGTATCAACAAGGAATTGCTGAACTATTTGGTAAACTGTACCCTGAAGGGAGAAAATCCAAAGGAATACCAGATTGCAAATGATGTTTTCGGAAAAAAAGCCGATCAGCAAAAAGATATTAATATTCGGGTTTACATTTTTAATCTGCGGATCAAACTTGACGAGTACTATAAAACTGAAGGGAAGGAAGATACAGTAATTATTCAGATTCCAAAAGGAAAATACAAGGTGGAATTCCGGTTCGACCGTATAAAGTCTTTTAAAAGTTTCTTGAGCCGGTTTGGGTTTCACCTGTTTGCTGCCGGGTTGATATTTCTTGTGATTTCAGTCATTGTGATTCAGGTTCCGCATGATAATTTTCCTAAAATTAAACTCTGGAAAGAATTCCTAAAAGCCGATTTCCCGATTCAGATTGTTCTGGGCGATCATTATTTTTTCAACGACACCATTGCTACCGGAAGGATTGGGATTTCGAGGGATACACGTATTAATTCCGACGAAGATCTCGATTTATACCTGAAAGCACATCCCGAACTGATCGGTAAAATCAGTAAAAACAAAACAACCTACATTAACAAGCAGGCGCCGGTTGGTTTGTTTGGTTTGATGCAAATGTTTGGCGGTGATGTTGCAAAAACCGAGATGAAATTCTCGTCGCAACTGAGTTGGGATGATCTTCCGGGCAAACACCTGATTTTTATTGGCTCTGTGAAAACGATTGGTTTTCTGGATAATACAATCGAAAAACTGGGTTTGAAATACGATCTTGAGAACAGCTCGTTTATTTATCAAACGGCCGACAGTGTGCTGAATTTTAATAACCGTTCTGAAAATTATCTTCAGAACGAACATGCCTGCCTTATTTATTTCACAACCGGCAATGGGCGTAAAATCCTGTTCCTGCTTTCTGATTCGGACATTGGAAACATTGCCGCGGTTAAATATCTGACTGACGAAAAAAGTGCAGCGATTTTGATGAAAAAGGCCGAACCCACAGGCTCTAACTTTAAAGCAGTTTTTCAGGTTAGAGGACGTGAATTAACTGATTTTCAGGTAGAATTGCTACGAGTTGATGCTATTCAGGATCCGGTTTCGGAAATATGGCCATAAAAAAAGGGAACCGGTTGCCCGATTCCCCCTGAAAGTTTAATCTTAAATTTTATTACCTGAATGCCATAGGAACTTCAATGGCCAGTAATTTCGAATCCTCTTCAATATTTATTTCTATGCTTTGTGCATCTTCAATTCCAATTCCGTCGCGGGTATTTAGTGTTTCTTCCCCAATTTTCACCGAGCCGGAAATCACAAATAAATACCAGCCATTTCCGGGTTTGTTCAACTTTAATTCTGAAACAGAGCCACGTGAGAATTTTCCGATTGAAAACCATGACTGCTGATGAATCCACAACGAATTTTCAGCGCCATCAGGTGATACTACCACCCGCCATTTGCCGGTTATTTCTTCATCGGCAAACTGTGCCTGGCCATATCGGGGTTCAACATTTTGCTTGTCGGGAAAAACCCAAATTTGTAGCAGACTTAAATCCTGCTCTTCGGAGTGATTGTACTCCGAATGTTGTATTCCGGTTCCTGCCGACATTACCTGAACTTCGCTCTTTGTGATAACAGAACCATTTCCCATACTGTCGTGGTGTTCGAGCTCACCTTCAAGTACAATGGTTATTATCTCCATATTGTCGTGCGGATGTGTACCGAAACCCATCCCTGCCTGAATGCTATCGTCGTTTAATACGCGAAGAGCACCGAAATTCATGCGGGTGGGATTGTAATAATTGGCAAAGCTGAAGGTGTGCCAGGTTTTTAGCCAACCATGATTGGCGTTTCCCCGGCTACCTGCTTTGTGAACAGTAAGTTTCATTGTTTTTTGTTGATTATTCAGTTACCACCAGCGAAAAGTCGAGGGTAAATTCGTCGTAAATAGCTTTGTCACCCAGATTATCAAAAAATGAATTTGATCCGTAACGAACATTGTATTTACTGCGATCGATGGTAAGAACGCCTTTGTAAACGGTGCTTTTTCCATCTTTTGCTGAAGTTGCGGTGAAGCTGGCCGGATTGGTAACTCCTTTAATAGTAAGGTTTCCGGAGAAAGTATGGCTGTTTCCGTTGCTTTCAACTTTAGTAACTACCAGCTCTGAAGTTGGAAAATTTGCAACACCAAAGAAATCGTCAGATTTTAAGTGTCCAACCAGTTTGCCATTCATTTCGGCATCTTTAATATCTTCAACTGCAAGCGACTGCATGTTGATTACAACTTTTCCGCCTGTAACTTTGCCATTGGCAACTTCCAGATTTCCTTCTTTAACTGCGATGGTACCGAAGTGTTCGCCGGTAACTTTTTTACCCAGCCATTTTACTGAACTTTTTGCTGCATCAACTTTTTGTGATCCTGCGAATACTGATGTTGTTAACGAAAGGGCCAATACAAATATGCCCAGTGATTTAATTGCTTTCATAACTGTTTAATTTTTATTGTTTTTATACAGTTACAAAAATAGAGTGTAAAAAGCGGGGAGAAAATGGACTAAAAAAGG
>Ga0154413_1001_pt6 | contig 16007 bp, 13 predicted proteins | sample RifGroB2_FD_115917 | JGI IMG/M metagenome (GOLD analysis project Ga0154413, IMG submission 115917) | Bacteroidetes bacterium GWB2_41_8 | reverse complement strand
CACGCTGAACTTTTTCCTGAAACGAAGCAGCCTGAGATTCGAAACGGCTACGTTTATCGCTGTATTCTTTCGAAAAAGCTTCCTGCTGACGGGTAAAACCATCATGCATTTCCTGTGCAAAATCGTAGTTAACAACCAAAGAATCAACCTTTATGTAGGCAATTTTTAATTCTGAAGAACCAATGCCTTCGTCTGAATCATCACTTCCGGAGCCATTCGATTTATTTCCACTGAAATGCAGAATATAAAGACCTGCTACTGCAATAAACAAAACAACAATAAGTAATAACGATGTATTTTTCATGTCTCGGCTCAATAAAATTTTGCCAAAAATAAAAATTTATTGCCAGTAAACGGCTATTGTCTGATTTATTTTTAGAGTGCGATTAATAAATAAAAGCTGCGCAAAGTCATTATTTTACCTTGATAAACATCATTGAATTCAGCCTTTTTTATGAAGTATTTTGAGCTTATTAATCTGAATCGAAATCAAATTCTTAATATGCTCAACCAATTACTTGCAAATGCGCTTCCATACATGCCCAAAAAGCTGATCTGGATATTCTCGAAACGATACATTGCCGGGGAAACTATTGAGGAAGGTCTGAAAGCCAGCCGCCAACTAAATCACCAGGGCATTGAAGTTACGGTCGATCTGCTTGGAGAATTCATTAAAACCATTGAACAGGCCGAGGAGAACAAAAAACAGTACATCGAAATTATCGAGAAGTTTACTTCTGAAGGAATTGTTGGAAATTTTTCGCTCAAACCCAGCATGTTCGGTTTACTGATCGACAGAGAGATTTGCCGTGCTAATATTGAAGAAGTAATAAAAAAAGCAGTAGAGAAGAAAAGCTTCATTCGAATCGACATGGAAGACTCACAGTGCGTCGATTTCGAGTTGGAACTCTACCGCCAACTCCAGCAAAAATATCCGGCCAATGTTGGCCTGGTTCTGCAGGCATATCTTCGTCGCACCAAAGACGACTTACTGAATATGAGCAATATTCATGTAAACGGAGATCCGCTTAATTTCAGACTTTGTAAGGGAATTTACGTCGAGCCCAAAAATATAGCATTCAAAAAATTCGAAGAAGTTCAGGAACATTACATCGACGATCTGAAATACATGTTCGACCATAATATGTACGTTGGAATAGCAACCCACGACAAACAATTGGTTGAGCAGGCACTGCAAATTATCAGCGAAAAGAATATCGACAAGTCAAAATATGAGTTCCAGATGCTTTATGGAGTAACTCCTGAACTACGGAACAGTATCGTGAAACAAGGACATAAAATGCGGGTGTATGTACCCTTCGGGAAAGACTGGTTCGGTTATTCGACCCGTCGGCTGAAAGAAAATCCGAAGATGGCTTCACTCATTATAAAAGCACTTTTTTTTAGGGGTTAATTTTAGGGGTTTTTGACAAGGGAGGTTCGGTAACGGCCTCCCTTTTTTTGTGCAGATCAAAATCAATTAAAAAATCCCTGAATCCAAAAGATTCCGGGATTTTTGTTTTCTGCGGAGAGCGAGGGATTCGAACCCCCGGTACCGTTACCAGTACAACGGTTTTCGAAACCGTCCCATTCGACCGCTCTGGCAGCTCTCCTTATAAAATATGCTGCAAATATAACGATTCTATAGATTCTGAAAGTCTCTTACCACCTACACGCAACCATTTTATTTTTATTCGTGTCTTAGAGGTAAAATATTCCACTTATGAAACAAGCCATCCAGAATTGGAACACTGAGAAATGACCTTGATGGCGGGTTCCATCTTGACAATTTAAAAACAAATTACAAGCAGATGAAAAAAATAATTGTACTTATTTTCGTTTTAATTTTCTCCGGAAACTTTATTATCAGGGCGCAAAGCAGGTTCCCAATAAAAACCAGTTCAGTTTGGAGAATAAATTATGAATTTCCCCGGTACGAATGGACAACCCATGCAAGCGGTGACGAGGAGTATAAGTATTTCATTGGCGGCGATACGATTATCTCCGGTAAAAAATATTTTAAATTGCTGAAGTCGGGCGTCCTTTATTTGGAAACTCCACTTATTATCCGGAATAAGTATATTGGAGCCCTTCGCGATAGTGAAAATAAATTCTACTTCGTAGCAAATAAAAGCGACGCGGAAACATTACTCTACGATTTTGATGCAGTTGTTGGCGGTTCAATCGACGGCAAGGACAATGGATTTTACAAAGTTTCCGGAATAGAAACTTTACCCTCCGGACGGAAAAAGTACATGTTTGATTTCATAACTGTGCATTGCGGATCGGCCAATACTGTTATTGAAGGAATTGGCTGGCTGGGCGGTTTACTCGAAGGGAATAGCTGTTCAGGACATCCCGGGGTACGAGGTTCTTATTTGGTGTGTTATTCCGAAGATGGAACTGCAAAGTACGAATCGGACATTGCCCTCATGTATGATTTATCATGTACATCGCCAATCACTTCGGCTCCAGCTATTGCAAAACAAAATTTAAAATTCAGTTTGAGCAACTCCGTTCTAAAAGTTTATTCACCAAACAATTCAACGCCCATTGAATTTATTGAAATTTACAATGTTTTGGGGAACAAGGTGATGAATGAAAAAGTTAATTCGGGTCACGAATATTCAACTAATATTGCATTTCTGGAGAGAGGATTATACCTGCTGAAGGTTTCAGGCAACGGGCAAACCAACATTTTTAAATTCATGTTTTAGAATGAAAAAGGCCTTTGTGTATATGATTTTCATCTTTACCTGCATTTTTCCAGGGAAAGAGAATTTTGCCGCTCTAATTACCGGCAAAGTTGTTGATATTTATACACAAACACCAATTGATGGCGCTAAAATCAACATTTCTGGCACAGAGTATAAAACTATAAGTTCTCCGGATGGCTATTTCAGTTTAACAACTTCTGAAGATGATGATTCGGCTGACTATTTTCATATAGCCGGATTAGAAAACCGGTTAATCTGGCAGGCTAAAAGCCCGTTATCACTGGAAATTTACAGCATTTCTGGTCAGAAAATTTATCTAAACAGTAAAACGGGTGAACGCAGTGGTGAACTGAACCTTCATTTTCTCACAAATGGCATTTATCTGTTGATTTACAGGGTAAATGGGAAAAATGAGAGTGTAAAATTTATAAAAAATAGTCGAGGACTTGTTTTCCCGGCACAGGGAACATCAGTAAGCAAAAAAGATCAGAATGGGTTTGGGCCCGATAGTCTGGAAATTAAATATGATGGTTATTATTCGCAAAAATTTGTAATTCAGAAAGAGCAAGCAAATTACGAATTATTAAAAACTCACTATAAATCCATTTCCTATTTGAATAAATTGCCTCGCCCCGAGGCGTTTAAGATGCTTCAGAATATACCATTTAATCCCAATTTCGGGGAGGTCGAATCGGTGAAAATCCTGTATTCAATTCCCGACAAACAGCTATACTACATGAATTCATCAGAATTTTTTATTCATTATGAATTTGCTGCTGAGATTCTTGGCTATTCCAAAGGACACTCGTGGTTTAACATAGAGCAATATAAGAACAATACTAACAGAATCTATTTTCTGGGCTATTTGAATCATTTTAAGTCGTCAGATATTTACACGGTCGAATTCTTTTCAGGAGACGAAATTACCTGCGAAGGAGTAAAAGAACTTTATAATAAAATTTCAGAAACAAGTTATATTGGCGATAAATTGCGTTTCTATCCGAACAATGCGAGATGGGATGTTTGTAGCAATATTCCCAAAATAACTTCAGCCGAACTTTATCAGGGACAAAACTTTCAGCCACTGAATCCGGGCGAAAATTTTGGCTATCTTAAAAAGGTAGAAATCGGTCAGGTTGGCACAACTTATCTGGGACGCCATGATCTGGTACTTTTAAACGGTATTCCAAACGACATTTCGGTTGTTGCCGGAATTATTACCACAGATTTTCAAACGCCATTGAGCCACATTAATGTACTAAGCCACAACAGGGGTACACCAAATATGGCTTTGCGCGATGGCTGGAGCAATCCAAAACTAAACAAGTTTCTCAATCAGCTCGTTTATCTGAAAGTTACCCTCGATTCGTTTTATATTCGTGAAGCCACAATTAACGAAGCAGAAAACTTTTGGGCAATAAAAGAGCCATCTAAATTTCAAAAACTTAAAATTGACACGCTTACCACCGGACTTGTGAATTTAAGCGCTGCCGATCATCGCTGGGTTTCTACAATTGGCGGAAAAGCTGCAAATTTCGCTGAATTAATGAAAATTACTTTTGCAAATCAACCAATTCCACTTCCGGAGGGTGCTTTTGCAATACCTATCAGTTATTACTGGAATCATATAAAAAGCAACCAAATTGACATCTATCTGCGGGCAATGCTTGCCAATCCTGAATTCAAAACCAACCACGGAACCAGAATTCTGATGTTGACAAATTTACAGAATTTAATAAAAGATAGTCCGGTGGATGCGAATTTGGTAAAACTGATCAGTGATCGGATTGAAACTATTAACGGGTTCACAAATATTCGATTCAGGTCGTCAACCAATGCCGAAGACATTGAAGGTTTTAATGGCGCCGGATTGTATAATTCATATACAGCTATTAAAGGCGACGATAAAAAAACAATTGAAAACGCGATTCGCAAGGTTTGGGCGAGCTTATGGAACCTGAAAGCATTCGAAGAACGCGAATATTTTAAAATTGATCAGCTAAATGTTGGCATGGCTATTTTGGTTCACAGATCATTCTCCTCCGAAGAGGCCAATGGAGTAGTAATTACCGAAAATCTTTTCAATATTTATAATCCGGGAATTACAATTAATGTTCAGGTTGGTGAAATGAGTATTGTGATTCCTGAAAACAATTACTTACCCGACCAGATTATTTATTATTCGTTTGAAGAGCAATTCCCCGAATCGTACAATTATATTGGACACACAACTGTGCCTGGAATGGAAGGCAAAACCGTGCTTACTCCGCAAGAACTTAAAATTTTAAATACCTATTGCATGGCCATCCACAACCATTATTGCCGGTTAAATTTTGGGTGCAAAACAATGGATATAGAATTTAAGGTTGACAAAATAAATGGTCAACGGAAAATCTATATAAAACAAGCAAGGTTGTATTGAAAAAAGAGGAACATGCTATCCGGGCTATTCTTCAGATTTACTTTCTTTTTTCAAATTCGGCTAAAGCTGAATCCAAAAACTCCACAAAGCGATCGGCATTCAGATCGTAAGCCTTTGGGTCAACAAGCATTTTCTCGCTATGATCGAGTAGCACATAATACGGCTGTGCATTCACGCCGTAACGTGAAATCTGGAAATCGGCATATTTTTTACCCAGGGTCTTCTTCACTTTTCCATCGTAAGTAGATGTAATCCATTCGCTTTCGGGTAGTGTCGATTTGTCATCAACATACAATGCAATAATCACAAAATGCTTCTTCAATCGTTCCAGAACGCGGGGATCTGACCAAACATTGGCTTCCATCTCGCGGCAATTAACACAACCATGCCCGGTAAAATCGATAAATACCGGCTTATTTAATTTTCTGGCACATTCCATTCCCTGCTCGTAATCAAAGTAACCTTCCAAACCGTGGGGCAAATGAAGGAACTCAGCAAATTTTGGTTTCTCGCACAACGCAGAACCTGATGGTGCAAATGCTCCTGAAGTATCGTAGGCCGGAGCCGCAAGTTTAACCTCGTCACGAATAATTTCATGTAAATCGAAATCATGCGTTGATTGTGGAGGCAGATAACCTGAAATTGCTTTTAACGGTGCACCAAACATTCCGGGAACAAGATAAACCACAAAAGAGAAAGAAAATATTGCCAAAAGCAGGCGTGGAACAGAAACATGCTTCACGTCGCTATCGTGCGAAAATTTGAGCTTTCCAAGTAAATAGAAACCAAGCAAGGCAAAAATCACAATCCAGAGAGCAAGATAAACTTCGCGGTCGAGAATTCCCCAATGATAAGTCTGATCGGCAACGCTAAGGAATTTCAATCCCAAAGCCAATTCCAGAAATCCAAGTACCACCTTCACCGAATTGAGCCAGCCTCCAGATTTAGGCAGATTATTCAACCATCCAGGGAACAATGCAAAAAGGGTAAATGGCAATGCGAATGCAAGCGAAAACCCGAACATTCCGATAATTGGCTTTAATATCTGACCACCAGCCGATTCAACCAAGATAGCTCCAACAATTGGTCCGGTACACGAAAATGAAACCAAAACCAAGGTTAATGCCATAAAGAAAGATCCCATAAGTCCGCCTTTATCAACTTGCTGGTCAGATTTATTTACCAACCAACTTGGCAATACTATTTCGAACATTCCGAAGAAAGAGAAGGCAAAGAGCACAAAAACCGCGAAGAAAATAATATTTGGCAACCAATGTGTGCTTAACCAGTTTGCGGCACCGGGACCAAATAGAACTGCCACAAGGGTACCAATAATCGTATAAATTGCAATGATGGAAAATCCGTAGAAAACTGCGTTTAAACGCGACTTGAACTTCGATTCACCCGAATTCATGAAAAATGAAACTGTCATCGGAATCATCGGGAAAACACAAGGAGTAAGAATTGCAGCCAATCCAGCCAGAAAAGAGAAGAACAAAAACCACAATAAACTTCCCGATTTCTTATCCTGATCCGGAGTTTGGGGTAGTACTGACGAAGTTTCTGAATTTCCGGATGAATTTGAACTATCAGCATTCAGGCTAAATGTAAAATCTGCTTCAGTAGGCGGAGTGCAGGTCTCGTCGTTACACGACATAAATTCGACAAATCCCTTGATGTCAACTTTTTCAGTACCTTTTAGCTTTATTTTTTGTGTAAGAACAGCTTCTTTGCTAAAATAGCCGAGCTTCATGTTAAATGTCTTATCGAAAAATTCGGTAGGCAGAGGCTCTTTAACCAGACCTCCAACAAATTCAAACAACGTTGAATCGGCGAAATTGATCGATGTTTTGATTGGACCTCCCTCTGGGAGTTCAGTATCATATAAATGCCAGCCTTCTTCAATATTGGCTCTAAAAATCAACGTGGCTTCCGACCCGTCTTGCTTTGATTCGAAAGACCATTTTACTGGTTCCAGAATTTGTGCAGAAAGTTGAAATCCAACAAAAAACAAAAAACCGATTATTAATACAAGCCTTTTCATTTATGAAATTTTAGTTTATAACAAAAAACAAAAATACACAATGGATTTTACCAATTAATGAAAACTATCATTGAAAAACTCGAAGCCGCGATAGACAAGCACTATACGATAAAGAATAAAAAATCCCGGTACTTGTTATACCGGGATTTTTTATGGAGATTACATTAAAAGACAATCTCTTCCTGATTTTCATCAAAAAAATGATACTCTGTGAGTGAGTATGAACTCATTTCTTCGACTTTAATAATTTTTAGGTATTTGAAAGCCCATTTAAGTTTTAGAGACCAAAATCCTTTGTTCAGGAAAGCAGCAAGATATGTATGTGTCTTGATGATCACCTTCTTCTTATTGAGTTCTTTAAAAATATAATTGACTTTACTTTCCAATTCATCAACCAGCAAAATGGTTGGAGTAACATTGCCTGTTCCTTTACAGGTAGGGCAAACTTCCGCAGTTTCTACGTGTTCTTCAGGACGAACACGTTGGCGGGTGATCTGCAAAAGACAGAATTTACTTAATGGAAGGATGTTGTGCTTGGTACGATCGATCGCCATCGCCTCTTTCATCCTCTCAAAAACTTTGTGCCGGTTTTCGGCTTGATGCATGTCGATAAAATCGACAACAATAATACCACCCATGTCTCTCAATCGTAGTTGCCGTGCGATTTCCTCGGCGGCAGCCAGATTCACTTCGAGCGCATTGGTTTCCTGGTCAATTCCGGCTTTCGAACGATTTCCACTGTTCACATCTATTACATGAAATGCTTCAGTGTGTTCGATTATCAGGTAAGCTCCATTTTTGAAGGATACTGTTTTCCCAAAAGATGCTTTAAGTTGCTTATCAATCCCGTAGTAATCAAAAATCGACTGATTACCTTTATAAAGTTTAACGATGTTCTTTTTTTCGGGAGCAATTGTACTCAGATATTCAGTAATTTCTTCGCAAGCAGTAGCATCATTCACAATAATGCTATTGAAGTCGGGATGATAAATATCCCTTAATAAAGAGGTAGTTCTGCCTAATTCTCCGATTACCAGAGAAGGAGCATTTACTCTTTTTAATTTCTGAAAGCTTGTTTCGAATTTGGTTACCAGTCGTTTAAGTTCCTGGTCAAGTTCGGCAACACGTTTTTCTTCGGCAGCAGTACGAACTATTACACCGTATTTTCTTGGGCGGATGCTTTGAATAAGTTTTTTGAGTCTGTTTTTTTCCTCATTCGATTCAATTTTCTGCGAAATACTAACTTTTTCGCTGAAAGGCATCAAGACCATATTACGGCCTGCAATAGATAGTTCTGAAGTCAACCGGGGTCCTTTGGTCGAGATAGGCTCTTTTGCTACCTGCACCAATATATTTTGTCCGGTTTTAAGAATATCTGAAATCTTTCCATCTTTATCAATATCAGGTTCTGACTGAATTTTAGAGATAGAAAAGATTTTGTTATTTTTTGATGTGGCAATTTTCAGGAACTTATTCAAAGTCGAAAACTGGGGGCCCATATCAAGGTAATGCAGAAAGGCATCTTTCTCGTATCCAACGTCAATGAATGCAGCGTTAAGACTGGGCATTATTTTTTTTACTCGTCCAAGATAAATATCTCCAACAGCAAATTTAGCCCCTGTCATTTCCCTGTTAAGTTCCACTAACCCTTTATCTTCCAATAAAGCAATTACGACTTCCGTGGGAGAGACATTTACAATTAGGTCGCTACTCACAACGTTTCATATTTTTCAAGTTACAATTACCATACATAAAAACAGATTAAACCTAAAGCACAAAAGCACTTTAGGTTTAATTTTAAAAAGGTCTTTAAAAGCGAATGCTTAAAAAGTAAAGACTATTTTTTCTTTTTATGTCTGTTTTTACGTAGTCTTTTTTTACGCTTGTGCGTAGCCATCTTGTGTCGTTTTCTTTTTTTTCCGCTTGGCATAATAATTTATTTTACTTGGTCCTTAACTTGAGCTACAAATGTTTTTGCTGGTTTAAAAGAAGGAATAAAATGCTCCGGAATAATGATTGTAGTATTTCTGGAAATATTACGTGCAGTTTTTTCTGCTCTTCTTTTTACAATAAAGCTACCGAAACCGCGAAGGTACACATTTCTTCCTTCGGTTAAGGAATCTTTCACTGTTTCCATAAAAGCTTCAACGGCTTTTTGTACTGTCACTTTTTCAATACCGGTGTTCTTACTTACTTCGTTAACGATATCTGCTTTTGTCATCTCTTAAAATATTTAATATTCAACAATTTATATTTCTGACACAATTGGAGTGCAAAAATAAAAATTATTTAAAAACTCAGAACTATTAATTTCGATTATTTTTGTAATTCTGAAAGATTTTAAAGCAGTTAGGTGAAAAATGGATGTTTTTAACTCACGAATACATAAATGGTATTCATTATTCAAGCGCGATTTGCCATGGAGAAATACAAGGGATCCTTATTTTATTTGGCTTTCAGAAATCATACTTCAACAAACCCGAATTGATCAGGGCTTGGCTTATTATCAGAAATTTACCGAGACTTTTCCGACAATAACTGACCTTGCCAATGCTTCAGAAGATCAGATATTAAAACTTTGGCAAGGATTGGGGTACTATTCCCGGGCCAGAAACCTTCATTTCACTGCCCGCCACATCACCGAACACTATAACGGAGTATTTCCCCGGCAACATCATTTAATCCTTTCACTAAAAGGTGTTGGTGAATATACTGCAGCCGCGATAGCTTCCATCTCGTTTAACCTGGTATATCCAGCTATCGACGGAAATGTTTTCAGGGTATTATCACGCTTTTTCGGGATATCAGAACCTATTGATACCGGCACAGGCAAAAAAATATTCACGGCAATTGCCAATGAATTGATACAAGGAACCGATCCGGGAATGCACAATCAGGCGTTGATGGAATTTGGCGCATTGCAATGTACTCCACAGAAACCAGATTGCTTAAAGTGTCCATTAAAAGATCAGTGCTATGCCTTTTCATCAAATAAAATAGCAGAATTACCGGTAAAACTAAAAAAGACGAAACAGCGCGACCGATATTTCAACTACTTCGTTCTATCGCATGAAAATAAAACATGGTTAAAAAAGCGCACGGAAAAAGACATTTGGAAAAACCTTTTCGAATTTCCAATGATCGAAACCTCCGATGCTACAAGTATCGAAAAACTTCTGTCGATGCCTGAATTAATAAAATTTGTTGATCCGGATAAAGCAATAATAAAAAGTGTGGAAGATTGGAAAGTACATCTGCTTACTCACCAGAGAATTAATTACAGAATTATTCAGGTAAACCTGCTTCAGGAAATTACAATGCCTTTAGATTTGATTGAAGTGAATAAAAAAGATATTTTTAACTTTGCTGTTCCAAAATTGCTCGAAACATATTTAACAGGGAACAGTTGAATTGGAAAGTTCATTAAGAAATGAGATTTTTAACGATTTGAAATTATTACAGCCCATGGCAATGAAACTTTGCAATATTTATTGTAAATTTATTTGTATAAATTTTAAAACCTAAAAAATATGTCAGTAAACAAAGTAATTTTGGTTGGAAACGTAGGACGTGACCCGGAAACCAGGCATTTAGACAAAGGTGTTGCAGTATCGAGATTCTCGCTTGCAACCACAGAAAACTACACCTCAAAAACAGGTGAAAAAGTTAGTAATACCGAGTGGCACAACATTGTTGCCTGGAGAGGTCTTGCCGAGGTAGTTGAAAAATATGTAAAAAAAGGAAGCCAACTTTATATAGAAGGACGCCTTAGAACTAATATGTACGAAAAAGATGGTGTTAAGCATTATGCAACCGAAATTAATGCCGATACATTACAATTGTTAGGCAAAAGAGAGGGACAAGCAGAAATGGCCGCACAAACAGAACAATTGCAAACTGTTGAAGAACCGGATTTAAGTCAACCGGAAGAAGACGATTTGCCATTTTAATAACTTAAATATTAATTAATTGGAAACAGACCCTTTACCCACGTTGTTCGCAATATCCTGGAACATTGAGTTTCTCCCGTTTACAGCAGGTATTGCCATCAGCCTGGCAGTTATTTTTATTTTACTGTTTTTTTCTGCTCTAATCTCCGGATCGGAAGTTGCCTATTTCTCATTAAGCCCTTCTGAAAAGCAAAAAATAGCCGGACAATCGTCAAAAAAGAACATTTATACCCATAAAAATCTGGAATCTCCGGAACAATTATTGGCTACCATATTGGTGGCCAATAATTTTGTTAACGTAGGAGTCGTAATCTTATCAAGTTTCACAGTCGATTCGCTGATCGATTTTTCAAACGAACCTGTGATTGGATTCGTATTTCAGGTAGTCATTATTTCTTTCGTTCTCCTTGTGATTGGCGAAATTATCCCCAAAGTATATGCGACCAAACACGCGCTGAAATTTGCAAGGTTTATATCATTGCCTCTACATTTTCTGATTAAAATACTTAAGCCGTTTAACTCACTTTTAATTTTTTCTACTTCGTTCATCAATAAGCGAATGCGTTCGGCAAACCAGCACATTTCAGTCGATCAGTTATCGCAGGCTCTTGAACTTACCTCACAACTCGAATTAAACGAAGACAAAGAAATTCTAAAAGGAATCGTAAAATTCGGAAACAAAAGCGTAGTAGAGATTATGCGCTCGAGGGTTGATGTCGTTTCAGCCGACATAAAAGACAGCTATTCAAAAATCATGAAAATGATTACTGAAACCGGCTTTTCAAGAATCCCGGTATATTCCGACACTTTCGACAATATAAAGGGAATTCTATATATTAAAGACATCCTTCCGCACATTCACAAGGGAGCGTCATTCCGCTGGCAAAGTATCATCAGGCCACCATTTTATGTTCCTGAAACAAAAAAAATTGACGATTTGCTTGAAGAATTTCAGAAAAACAAAGTTCACATGGCCATTGTGGTTGACGAATATGGCGGCACCTCGGGTATTGTTACGCTTGAAGATATTCTGGAAGAAATTGTTGGAGAAATTACCGATGAATTTGACGAAGAAGAAAAATTCTACACAAAAATCAGCGAAAATAAATATCTGTTCGACGGAAAAACTCTACTGAACGATTTCTACAAAGTGATCGAATCAGACGAAGACTTGTTTGATGAGGTAAAAGGTGAAGCAGATTCGCTGGCCGGACTAATTTTAGAATTAAAAGGCGAAATTCCGGCAAAGAATGATATCATTACCTGCAAAAATTTCGTTTTTACAATCGATGCGGTTGACAACCGTCGTATTAAACAAATCAAAGTTGAAATTAAATCAACCGAGCCCTTGTAAAATGAAAAAAATTCTGATCATTTTCTTCTCTTTCTTTCTGCTGATAACAATGTCGTGTAAAGAAGAATATACCCCAAAACCACGTGGATATTATCGGATTAGCTTTCAGGAAAAGGCTTATTATCAGCTTTATTCTGCTACTTTCCCCTATCGGTTCGATATACCCGAATACAGCAGGATTGTGCCCGACGACGAGCGCAATGCGGAGCCTTTTTGGGTAAACCTGCAAATACCTGCACACAAAGCCGAACTGCATATTAGTTATAAGAAGGTGGACAACAATCTTGCAAAACTCACCGAAGATTCGCGTTCGCTGGCATATAAACATTCTCAAAAAGCTGATGCGATTGATGAACGCATTTTTATAAATCATGCAAAGAAGGTTTACGGAACCATATATTTGATTGACGGAAACGCAGCTTCGCCACTGCAATTTTACATTACTGACAGCACCAAAAACTTCATCCGCGGAGCATTGTACATTCGCGAAGTCCCCAATATCGATTCAATTCGTCCGGTAATTGAATTCCTGACACCCGACATTATTCATTTGATTGAAACAACCGAATGGACCCGCTAAATGCCTCTATTTAAAACGATACCAATAACCGGCGGATTAATTGGAGTTTGGGAACTTACGGAAAAACCGGAGGATTTATTTCCTGAATTCACAACCGAAGAACTAGCAGATCCGGCCTTTCAACAGTATAGTTACGACAAAAGAAAAGTTGAATGGCTGGCTACGCGCATTTTACTGAAACAATTAATTGGCCCGGATTTCTCGATTTCGTATTCTGAACATGGGAAACCAATTTTGAACCATCCGAAATTTAAACATCTATCAATCAGTCATTCGCGCGAATTTGCATCAGTTTTCGTTCACGAACATCTCAATGTTGGTCTCGACATCGAAAATCAGAACAGGAACTACAATCCGATTATGAAAAGATATCTTTCGGAAGCAGAAATGAAACACGCTGGCAATAACCCACTGCTTCAATGCCTTTACTGGTGCGCAAAAGAAGCCATATTTAAACTTGTTCCTGAAGATGGTATCGAATTCAAAGAACAAATACTCATTTCTCCATTCGATCCTGCAACTGAAACCCAATTCGGAGCAAGATTCATTTCGGGCAATAACGAAACAGAATACCAACTGCATTTCAGTAATTTTTTAGACCAATGTTTGGTCTGGGTTACCACTTAAAACACTGACTACAAAATAAATATCACCAATCTACTTCATCAGATAGTCCTAATCTATAATCTGTTTGGGAAATTCTATGAATCAATTTCAGGTTTTATCCGTTTAGTTTATTTACTTTCCATCTTAAAGAAAGAACAACAAAATAATGAAACAGTCAGAACCACATATTCTGGTCATTTTTGGAGCTTCGGGCGACCTGACCAAAAGAAAATTAATACCAGCGCTTTACGAGCTGCACACCCAGCAATTCCTTCCAGAGAAATTTGCGGTTTTGGGAGTTTCCAGAACCAATCTTCCGGATGATGTTTTCAGGACTAAAATGAAGGAGTTTTTACCGAGTCAACCGCAACTTCAGGAAAGTGTTGACGCATTTCTGGAACACCTTTATTACCAACCGCTTTCGACAGCCGACGCGGTTGAATATCCGGTACTAAAAGCCCGGCTTGTGGAATTGGGAAAATCATTGTCGATTCCTGAAAACTATATTTTCTATTTGTCAACGCCACCCAACCTGTACCAGATAATTCCTGAAAGCCTTGCCACTGTTGGGCTGAACGACAAATCAAATGGATTTAAACGACTCATTATCGAAAAACCGTTTGGCACCGATATAAAAAGCGCACAGGCATTAAACAAAAATCTTCTGAATTATTTTGACGAAGATCAACTTTACCGAATCGACCATTATTTGGGAAAGGAAACTGTTCAGAACATGCTAGTCACGCGTTTTTCGAATGGCATTTTTGAACCGATCTGGAACCACAATTTTATCCATCATATTGAAATAACTTCAGCAGAAACACTCGGAGTAGAAGATCGCGGCGGGTATTATGACCACTCGGGAGCAATGCGCGACATGGTACAAAACCATCTGATGCAGGTAGTTGGGCTGGTTGCGATGGAACCGCCTGTAATAATTGAAGCAGATGCGATCAGAAATGAGATTCTGAAAGTCTTTCAATCGTTGCGGCCAATCAAGGAAACCGAAGTCGAGAAATTTGTGATTCGCGGACAATATACCCAATCGCATATTGGCAAGGAGCTTGTAAAAGGATATCGCGAAGAGTCTGGCGTTGACGATCATTCGCGGACTGAAACATTTCTGGCCATTAAATTCTTTATCGATAACTTCCGTTGGGCGGGTGTTCCATTTTACATCCGTACAGGCAAAAAACTTCCGGCCAGAGTTACCGAAGTAGTGATTCATTTTAAGAATACACCGCATCATCTCTTCGGAAATCAGGCTGGCACCGAACCTGTAAGTAACCAGCTGGTACTTCGAATTCAGCCTGACGAAGGTATTTTGCTGAAAATAGGGATGAAAGTTCCGGGAGCAGGGTTTCGTGTGCAGACCGTAAATATGAATTTTCATTACAACGAACTTTCTGATGTGTATCTTCCTTCGGCTTACGGACGATTACTGCTCGATTGTATGCAAGGCGATGCAACCCTTTACGCACGCGGCGATGCGGTCGAAAAAGCGTGGGAGTTTGTTCAGCCCATCCTCAATGCCTGGCAAAACAATCCCGACATACCAATTTATGGCTACCCCGCCGGAACCTGGGGCCCGGAAGTTACTGATGACCTGATGGAAGACGGATTGTGGCGTTTCCCCTGCAAGAATCTAGCTCACGATGGAGAATATTGTGAACTCTGAATAAAATTCCTGATTTCAAGTTATGAAGAAAGAAGAACTTCTCGTTTTTAAATCGGCAGAAGAATTGGCAACCAAATTTGCCTGTCAGCTAATGAGTTGGATGGATAATAACTCCGGAAAAGACTATCATTTAGCTATTTCAGGTGGGAAAACCCCCGATTTATTGTTATCAGTTTTAGCCACAAAATATTCAGAATCAGAACTTTGGCGAAATGTGCATTTCTGGTGGGTTGACGAGCGGATGGTTCCACCAAACCATGCGGAGAGTAATTTTGGCGTAGTTCAAAAACTTCTTTTTTCGCGTATTTCAATTCCTGAAGAAAATATTCACCGCATAAAAGGCGAAAACGATCCAAAAAATGAAGCCATCTCCTATTCCAAACAAATTCAGGAGAAATTAGCCTTTGAAAATGGCTGGCCTGTTTTCGATCTGATTCTTTTGGGAATGGGCGACGACGGGCACACCGCATCTATTTTCCCTGATCAGATGGAATTACTCGAATCGGAACAAATATGTGCAGTTGCAACACATCCAGGCTCCGGACAAAAACGAGTGACTTTGACAGGGAAAGCAATCAATAATGCTCACAAAGTATGTTTCCTGGTAACCGGAGAAAACAAAGCTGAACGGATATCAGAAATTTGCAGTAATCAAG
>Ga0154413_1185_pt6 | contig 16147 bp, 14 predicted proteins | sample RifGroB2_FD_115917 | JGI IMG/M metagenome (GOLD analysis project Ga0154413, IMG submission 115917) | Bacteroidetes bacterium GWB2_41_8 | reverse complement strand
TATCAACAATGGCGAGTTCCAATAATTCTTCCGGCGATTCGTCCAATACTTTTTTTAGTTCCAAAGTATAGGTTTGCATGATTGCTCCCTGAATAATTTTCAGGTAATTGATATATGCAAAATCTTCATCCTGATCGATTGTGAAAACATCGACATCACTAATCGTATTACTTACGACTGCCGATTTTGATTGGAACTTTTCGAGCAATTCAAGTTTTTCCTTTATTAAAGCCGCCTCCTCAAACTTGTATTCCGAAGAATATTGGTTCATCAAATCCTTGAGATATTTGATTACTCCGGATATATTTCCCTTCAATATCTCCTTTATTTGATCGATACTTTTCATGTACTGATCGTGCTCAAGTTTCCCCACACAGGGTCCGAGACAATTCCCGATGTGATATTCCAGACAGACTTTAAACTTTTTCAGGCGTACATTCTCTCCCGAAAGATTCAGTTTGCAATTGCGGAGCTTGTACGTTTTCCTGAAAAAATCGAGCAACATGCGAACTGTAAAAACTGAGGTATATGGACCAAAATAGGTTGATCCATCCTTTATCACATTTCGGGTTTGAAATACTCTTGGGAACCGTTCATTTTTGATGACGATCCACGGGTAGGTTTTGTCGTCCTTTAGCCTGATATTGTACCGGGGCTGATACTTTTTTATCAGGTTATTTTCGAGTAATAAAGCATCCTGTTCGGTTTCAACCACCATGTGTTTGATGTCTGAAATGCTCCTGACAAGAAGTTCTGTTTTTCGATTCTGATGATTTTTTACAAAATAAGAAGTAACCCTTTTCTTTAAATTCTTCGCTTTCCCTACATAAATAATCTTTCCGCTTTGGTCGAAATACTGATATATTCCGGGTTGATCTGGAAGTACCGAAACCAGGGATTTAAGATATTCAGCATTTTTCAATACCATTAGAAAAGCTTTTGGGTAGGAAGTAAATTAATACTGAATGACAGAATGGGATTCGAAATTTTCCAATTCTACTTTCTTTTCAGTTTTAATAAAAGTCAGATCGCAGATAAACGACAAGTAGATTTTTTTCACATTCATTTGCTTCACCAAATTCAAAGCTGCGAGGGCTGTTCCTCCGGTGGCCAACAAATCGTCATGAATCAAAACAACGTCGTCTTCGGTCAAAGCATCAAGATGCATCTCGATCGAATCAACTCCATATTCCAACTCATACGATTCGCTGATGAGTTCAGAAGGTAGTTTTCCCTTTTTGCGAATGGGCACAAAACCGGCATTAATGCAATATGCAACCGCTCCCCCAACAATAAATCCACGCGATTCGAGTGATACAACTTTGGTAATTCCTTTGCCGTTGAAATACGACGAAATTTCATCGACAACCTGTTTAAAGGCTACAGGCTCTTTCAATAAAGTGGTAATATCCTTAAAACTTATCCCTTCTATTGGATAGTTTTCAATAACACGAACAAAATTTTTAAGCTCCATTTTATAATTTTAAAAGTTCCACGTGGAACATTAACGACCCAAAAGAACAAGTAAAACATTAATATCTGACGGACTGACCCCTGAAATACGACTGGCCTGGCCAATGGTTTCAGGTTGAATTTCAGTAAGCTTCTGTCTGGCCTCCGTACTAATTGTCAACATACCATTATAATCGAATTTTCCGGAAATATTAATATTTTCAAGCCTTCTGTATTTATCGGCCACTAATTTTTCACGATCAATATATCCAGCATACTTGATAGCAATCTCTGCTGATTCCAAAAATTCATTAAACCGATCGATGGGCAAAAACTTAAGAAATGTTTTAAACGGAACAATATCCTCAATCAAATCGAAGATTGAAATCTGTGGACGAAGAATTACATCTATTAATTTTACTCCCTGTTTCAAAGGCGAAGAACCTTTTGCCGCTAAAATAGCATCGATAAACTGTGGCTTAATCGAAAATTCAGAAACAAATTCAATAATTTTATCAACCGCCATTTTCTTTTCAACAAGCAAATCATACCGATCTTTCTTTGCCAATCCCAATTCATAAGACCGGGAAGTGAGTCTGAAATCAGCATTATCCTGTCGTAAAAGTATCCGATATTCAGCTCTTGAAGTAAACATACGATAAGGCTCGTCAACACCTTTTGTAACCAAATCATCAACCAAAACACCGATGTATGCTTCGTCGCGCTTCAGAATAAATGATTCTAATCCATTCACTTTTTGATGAGCATTGATTCCTGCAACCAATCCCTGTGCCGCCGCTTCTTCATAACCCGTAGTTCCATTAATCTGTCCGGCAAAAAAGAGGTTACTAACGAGTTTTGTTTCGAGTGTATGAAGCAATTGTGTTGGGTCGAAATAATCATATTCAATCGCATATCCGGGACGGAAAATACGAACATCTTCAAAGCCCGGCACCTTCTTTAAAGCACGTAACTGAACATCCCATGGCAAGGAGGATGAAAAACCATTTAGGTAAAACTCAATTGTGTCTTCTCCTTCAGGTTCTAAAAAAAGTTGATGAGAAGTACGCTCTGCGAAAGTGACAATTTTAGATTCGATACTTGGACAATATCGCGGTCCGGTACCCTGAATAGTTCCATTATACATTGGAGAATCTTCAAATCCTTCTTCCAATATACTGTGAACCTCTTCGTTGGTGTAGGTAATCCAGCAACTTTTTTGCTTCAATCCTGATTCAATTTCAGGTAAAAACGAAAATTTACGGACAACTTCATCACCACCTTGCTCTGTAAGCTTTGAAAAATCGACTGATCGACCGTCAATTCTAACCGGAGTACCAGTTTTTAAACGGCCGGTTTTAAAACCCGCATTCAACAATTGTTCAGAAATATGATACGACGCACTCTCTCCTATCCGACCACCTTCCATCTGGGCTTTGCCAATATGCATCAAACCATTCAGAAAAGTACCGTTTGTTAAAACAACCGATTTTGAATAAAAATCAACCCCAATTTTTGTTTTTACGCCTGTAACAACATTATCTTTTATATGCAACGAAATAACCGCATCCTGCCATAAATCCAGATTAGGAGTGTTCTCTAAAACATGTCGCCACAGTTCGGTAAAACGAACCCTGTCGCACTGTGAACGGGGACTCCACATAGCTGGTCCCTTCGACTGATTCAACATCCGAAATTGAATGCTTGACTTGTCAGTTACAATACCTGAATAACCACCCAAAGCGTCAATTTCGCGAACGATCTGACCTTTTGCAATTCCACCCATCGCCGGATTACACGACATTTGCGCATATTTGGTCATGTCCATTGTAATCAACAATGTTTTCGAACCCAAATTAGCGGCAGCAACAGCTGCTTCACAACCTGCATGGCCTCCTCCAACAACTATAACATCGTAAAACGGTAACATCTATCGTTATTTATTTATTAATCAACAATTTGCCAACACATTAAGGTAAAAATCCTCCTTTTGCGTCATCAAAAATTTGTCTTTTTTACTTTTATCTTTATATCCACACAAGTGCAAAACTCCATGAATGATAATTCGCGACAATTCATTTAAAAATTCAGCATTAAACTCCTTTGCATTCTCTTTTACCCTATCACAACTTATAAAAATATCTCCTGAAATAACATCATTCTCTACATAATCGAAAGTAATGATATCAGTAAAATAGTCGTGATTCAGATATTGCTTATTAACTTCAAGCAAAAAATTATCAGAACAAAAAATAAAGGAAATCTCTCCGGGTATTTTTCCTTCAGAAATTATTGTTTCCTTAATCCATCCACTAATTTTCCGTTTCTTAATTTTTGGAACAGAAACATCCTCGCTACAATAATTAATACTCATTATGGGATTGTAAATATAATGTACACTTTTCTTCCGTTCTCTTTAAAATAAACCTGATCAGCCAAATGTTGCATGATAAAAATTCCGCGTCCATGTTCGCATTTTATACTCGCGGGCAATGTTGGATCGAACAATATGCTCTCGCAAAATCCATCACCTTCATCCTCAACCTCTACACACATCTCATTTCCATTAAGATTTAGTTTTATAATAACATTTTTTTGCGGATCCTGATTATTTCCATGCAAAACAGCGTTATTAACAGCTTCACTAATTCCTAAAAAAACCTGATTAAAAGATCTCATGTTCAAAGGAAATTCGTTATAAACATCTTTCAGAAAAATTCTTACTTTGTCTATATTAATTAATTCGGACGATATGACTAAAATGCGCTCCAAAATTAATTTTTAATCTGGTTTAAAAAGTTGTTGTATTTCTGATCGTAAAAATTCCGCAATTGGTAATTGCTTCTTTTTAGCAACTCATTTTCGTTTTTAGCTTTGTTGTTATACTCAAAATAGCCTTCAGGGTTTGCTTTCTTAATGTCAGTAGCTGTTTTCGACTCACGTTTATCATCAAAATCGCGTTCAAATTCTGATTTTTCAGCTTCAAGTAATTTTGATAAAATCAAATTCTGACGATTAATTAACTCATTACTAATGTTCTTATTAATCAAATCTCTTCTCGATTGTTCCAATAACTGCTCAACCGCCTGCAACTGTCCTTTTGCCTCTTTTCCCATTTCAGTCCCATTTAGCATATCGCGAATAAGTTGCTGCATAACCTCTTGTTGTGCAATAGTTTGACCAATACTTTTGCTCAATTTACCCATATCACCACTCTTCATCTGGTCAATCATTTGTTGTAGTTGTTCCTTGATCGAATTTTGACTTTCCTTTAAACTACTCATACTTGGTTTCGATCCCTTTCCGCCTGGTTTATCACAATCTTCATCACCACTTCCGGCAGATTCTTCTTGTTTCTTAATATTATCAAGCGCTTCGCTTAAAAATAGGGCCAGATTATTTGCTGCTGTAATCACATATTGCTGATACATTCGTGAACCACCAATATTTCCAGATTCAAGATTATCAAACGAAGAAACAACATTGTTCTCCAGTGCCAATAATTCCTTATTAATAACAGCACTAATTTCAGGAGTCCGTTTTGACAACGAATAAAGCGAATCTTTAACAAAGCTTATCTGCTGCTGCATATTCTTCTGATTGATTTTCAATTGATTAATAAGAGGGTTATTATAATCAATTTTAGCAAGGGTATTTAAAAGTTTCTCCTGATCAAACGAAACTAAAATCAAATTATCAAGAATCTGTTTTATAACTTCAATGTTGATACTATTCTCTTTCTTCTTATTGCTTTTCAACATCTGATCGATAGAAAAAGCCAACTCATCCATAGCTTTTGAATTCTCTCCAATTTTATCAGAAGCTTTCTTCCGGTTCTTCTTTTCAATCTCGTTCAATATTTCCTTGTAATTATCTTTAATATTTTCAAATTCGGCATCAAGCTTAAACAAATTCATTGGCTTGTCGAGCGTACTATTATACTCAATTGCATCCTGAAAATCCTTTTCAATTTCACTTAAATGATCCGAATTAGTTTTTTCAGATTCAGCAGCACTGCTAAAATTATCTTTGTCCTTTATTTCTTCCTGAATTTGCTTCTCTGAAATTGCCAACTTTTTCATCTCCTCCAAAACCCGCTCAACTTTCTGTTCGACTTTCAATTTTTTAAGCAACTGCATATTTTTATCCAATTGTTTTGAAAGATCATCCAAACCGGTATTCATTTCTTTCGACAACTGATCGAATTTTTTAGAATCAAACTGTTTGGCAAGTTCGTTGAACTCATCAAATAGCTTTTTCAATTCATCGCTAAAAACCTCATTCAGCAAATCATCAATTTGTTGTTGCTTTTTAAGTAATTCAGCCTTGTCTTCCGAAAACGAATTCAGAAAATTATTGGCATCCTTATTTTGTTGTGCAATCTGTTCCAGAACACTTTCAAGCTCATTCTTCTTATTCACAATATCCTTTACCGATTGAAATTTCTCATAATCAGACATGTTCGAATTAATTTGTTTCATCTTAAAATTCTGGAACTCCTGCTGAATTTCCTCGGTTAATTTCGAACTCTTGTTTAACAACTGATCAATCGAGTTCATATCAGCATTCTCTTTGGCAAGTATTTCCTGATAATCAGGAAAACTGAAAGCAAAAGTTTCACTGATAGTCTGCTTAAAATGATTTATAAAATCGTTATCAGAAACGGCAAAATAATATTTAAAAGATTTTCCAAAATTTTTAACCGATTCAAAATCAAACGAATAATAAAAATCCTGATTCAAAAAGAATGGAGTTACCGGAATACTTATTAAACTGTCCTTTCCTTCAACCGCAATCATAAACGCAAGTTGGTGAAAACCGTAATCGTCAATAATATTTCCTTTAAAATGAAACCTTCTGAAATCAATAGTATCGCGTACCTGCACAACTTTTATTTCAGGAAACAAATCAGGAACAACCTGAACTTTATAAACAAGACTGCTTTCATCTTTCAGTCTCGAATTTTTAATTGAAACACGGTATTCAGTATTTTGCAAAAAAGTCTTTTTCAGCTCAAATACATTTCCAGCTCTAATTCCCGAAATTTTTGTACTGTCGCTAAATACTATTTCCAGGCTATCTGTATCAACAGTTTTAAACTTCCAGTTAACAGTTGTTCCGGAAGCGATTTTTAAATCACCTATATTTTGAAGTGTTTCTGTTTGGAGGCCTGTATAAAACGGTGACTGAACATCGACAGTAAATTCAGAAATGAAAGGTTTACTTATTACTGAAATTTTATAATCGTCAGAAATGTATTTCTTATCAGTAAAATAAATTGAAAATGAACTATTTACATTTTCTATGGTATATTGAAATACATCACCTTCACTGGCCATTAAATAGTTATTTCCACCAATATTAACATACATCATCGCCGGAATTTCCTTTCCTTCACAAACCAATTGTAAATCTATTGATTCGCCAATCACCACTTCGAGGTTGGTATTTTTAAGAAAAAAGGTAAAAGGGGCAGGTTTTTCAAACTTTTGCTGATATCTTATTAAACGAACCGAACTTTCCTGAAACAAACCAGGAAAACTTATAAACCATGCAGAGAAAATCACGACAACCAATGAAAAAGCAATAAACACCGCTTTTAAATCTTTTAACCTGATAGCGTCTGAAAATGAAAATACTTTTAACTCATTAATTTTCTGATCGATACTTGCTTTTGTTAATTCACTCGAATAATTATAATGCGATTCACCCGCAAGTTCAACAATGTTTATTAACCGGTCTTTAATTTCTGGATATTTTTTACTTAAAAGCGCCGAAACCTCATAAAAACTAAGTATTTTACCAACACCAAATAGTTTAATAAATGGTCTGATAATAAAATAGATAAATACAAATAAGGTAAGTACAACTGTAAAAATAGCGATGCTTAATTTAACTTTTGGATCGAAATAACTGAAATATTCAAGCAAAGAAACAACGCCCCAATAAGCAATAAGTATCAGGATAAAAAGCATTAACCCCCTTATCAACTGATAAAGGTAAAACTTACGAATGTAAGAATTAAGCTTATCAACAAACTGTTTATAGTTTTTATCCATTATTACAATTCCTTCATTTATAACCAGATAAAATAGTAACTTTTAAACAAGCTTATAAATTCAATGTTTATAAGTTCACTATAAAATATCAAAAACTAATGGCAAAGATATTCATTGATATTTGTATTAAATATTTTTCAGGAAAAGACAAGAAAAATTAACAAAAACTAATTGCATACTCAATCAACAAAAATTACCCTGAAACAGCGATTCATTTTATTAAAACCTTAAAGAACTAACAGTTGTTACTATATTCACTACTTAATTTATTTTCATCGTTTTAAGATGTTAATAACAGGTTTAAAAAAGAAAATAAAAACATGAATTTTAAATAAACAAGCAATCAATAAAAAAGATATCAAGGATACTAACAGGATATATTCATATTCATCTTTTAAGTTTATATTTAAAAATTATAATAATAATGCAAAAAGATTAAAACAGAGGGTATCCTTTTACTGTTTTTAGGAATTAAGTACTGTAGTTGTTTAGTAAGATTTGCGATGGGTGAAAGTTTAAAAATTCTATTAGTAGAGGATAATGTTTTAAACCAGCGTGTTGTAACGTTCAGTTTAAAAAAGTTTAACCATGAAGTAACTATTGCCAACAATGGTTTAGAGGCGGTTGAGTTGTTTCGTGAGTATAAATATGATGTTATTTTAATGGATTTGATGATGCCTGTAATGGATGGATTAGAGGCAACCGTTAAAATAAGAGAAGAAGAAGAAATAAATAATTCGGACAGACGAATTCCGATAATAGCTATTACTGCAAATACAATGGATAACGACCGTGATACATGCATTTCTTATGGAATGGATGATTTTATGTCGAAGCCATTTGATATTGAAAAACTTCACGAGATCTTTAGCGAGCTGAATATAACCGGGTAATTTTATACGATTCGTATCTTCTCCATCAAGCTTTATTTGTTTACATTTGGCCTGATTAAAAGCTAAGAATGAACGAACATTTTGACTTCAGAGAAGAATTAACTCCGGATAATGACAAGGATTTTGACAAACAATTACGCCCGCTTGAATTTGATGATTTTAGTGGTCAGAGTAAAATTGTTGAAAACCTGAAAATATTTGTCAAAGCTGCAAAAATGCGCGGCGAAGCTTTGGATCATGTTTTACTGCACGGCCCTCCGGGATTGGGAAAAACCACACTTTCGAACATTATTGCCAACGAGCTGGGTGTTTCACTTAAACTAACATCAGGTCCTGTATTGGATAAGCCTGGCGATTTGGCGGGTTTATTAACAAACCTGGAACCCAATTCAGTTTTATTCATCGACGAAATTCACCGGCTAAGCCCTATTGTTGAAGAATACCTGTATTCTGCGATGGAAGATTACAAGATCGACATCATGATTGACAAGGGACCCAGTGCACGCTCCATACAGCTCGAATTAAACCCTTTTACCTTAATTGGGGCAACTACACGGTCGGGTTTATTAACAAGCCCCCTGCGCGCCCGTTTCGGTATCAAATCGCATCTCGAATACTACGACGTTGATATACTTACAAAAATTGTAAGACGTTCGGCTCAGATACTGAATGTGAAAATTGAAGATCAGGCTGCGGTTTCCATCGCATCGCGTAGCCGCGGAACGCCACGAATTGTAAATGCTTTGTTGCGTCGCGTAAGAGATTTTGCTCAGGTAAAGGGTAATGGCGAAATTGATATCGACATCACTTTATATGCTTTGGATGCGCTGAACATCGATAAATATGGTTTGGATGAAATGGATAATAAGATATTAACAACCATCATTGATAAATTCAAGGGCGGACCTGTTGGATTATCAACAATTGCTACCGCAGTTGGCGAAGATACCGGAACCATTGAAGAAGTTTATGAACCTTTCCTGATAATGGAAGGTTTCTTAAAACGCACACCTCGCGGAAGAGAAGTTACAGAACTGGCTTATAAACACCTCGGAAAAATACATTACGGCGACTCCCCTACTCTTTTTTAACCGGCTTTATTTCAAATAATTTCGGGTAAAATTTTCCGGTAACATACATTTTTTTTGTGACCGGATCGATGGCTATTCCATTCAGTACATCAACCTGTTTATCAGGGTTTGTCATGGTTAAAATTCCATCCAGATTTATTTTTGTAAGTGTTCTGCCAGTTGCAGGTTCAATCTTTACAATAATGTTGGTTCCCCAAATATTTGCAAAAATAAATCCGTCCGAATATTCAAGTTCGTTCAGGTATAAAACCGGATTATTATCATCATAAACCTGAACTTTTTTAACCGGTTTATAGCTTAACGGATCCAGATAAGTAAGAACATTTGTTCCATCACTCATAATGAGGTACTGCTCATCGTGTGTCAATCCCCAGCCTTCGGCCGATGCAAATTTAAAGCTATCAACCAAAGCCATATTTTCGAGTTCGTAAACAAATGCTGTTTTGTGCTTATAAGTGAGCTGATAAATACGGTTATTGAAAATGGTAATTCCTTCGCCAAAATAACGGTCGGCAAGTTTAACAGATTGCAGTGTTTTACCGGTTTTTAAGTTCGTTTTATATAATCCCGATCTGCTGTTTTCGCCGGTTCCTTCGTACAAATAACCATTATGAATTTCAAGCCCTTGCGTAAAAAATTCTTCATTGTGCGGATACGATTGAATCAGCTCATATCCGTTTTGTTCAGGAACTATGTCCGACAGTACTTCAAAAGTTTTAAAATAAACGCCCTCTACCCCATCAGTTTTCTTGGAAACCACTTTTAAAGTATATTTTCCGAGGTTTTTAAATTTTTTAAGGGTGTGGGTAAATTCTTCTTTATTACTGCTGGTTACCAAAACTGAATCCATAAAAATTTTGGTTTCCTGCAGATCACCATCCTTCAGTTTTACAGAAATACCAATGTTAATATCATCGCCGAAAATGATTTTTTTATGAACAGATTCAACCGTAATCTGAACCGTAGGTTTTCGCGAACGATTCGACTTATTTGAACACGAAAATGAACTGATAAATATTGCAATCACAATAAAACTGGCGAATAGTCTGAGATTCATCCGGAGAATTAAATTACGGTTATAAAACTGGCTTCAAATATAAAACAAATTGGCTTTCAACATCATTTTTGAAGCTAGCCAAAAGAATAGGTTTATATCTTTGAGCAAAAATTTAAGATTGTGGGCGCATTAAAAAAACTCGCCGGCGAAACTGCTATTTACGGTATGAGCAGTATTGTTGGTCGTTTCCTTAACTGGTGGCTGGTTCCGTATTATTCGCGTATTTTTCTTCCTGAAGAGTACGGAGTTGTCACAAATTTGTACTCGTACATCGCTTTTTTGCTGGTCATTCTAACCTTTGGAATGGAAACCGGCTTTTTCAGATTTGCCAACAAAAGCGAACAGAAAGACAAAATATACTCAACAAGTGCATTTTCGTTATTTGGTAGTTCGCTGCTTTTTGTAGCCATCGCGTTTATTTTCTCCGGAAGTTTTGCAGGTTTTCTCGACTATCCGAACAGCAAGGAATACATCAAATTACTGGCTGTAATTGTTGCGCTTGACGCGGCAACAGCCATTCCGTTTGCAAATTTGCGCCTCGAAGGAAAACCAGTCAGGTTTGCCACGCTGAAAATGGTCAATATCTTTTTCAATATTTTCTTCAATTTGTTTTTCCTTTCGGCCTGTCCGTATTTTCTGAAATCAAATCCCGACAGTTTTATCCAATACATTTACAATCCGCAGTTTGGCGTTGGTTATGTGTTTATTTCAAATTTACTGGCATCAGTAATCACGCTTTTAATGCTCATTCCCGAAATCAGGAAAATAAAACCGATTTTCGATTGGGGTCTTTTCAGCGAAATGTTTTGGTACTCCTTCCCTATCCTACTCGTTGGAATTGCTGGAATGATCAACCAGAATATCGATAAAATTTTGATGCCTGAACTGATACCAGCCCACCAAAAACCAATGGAACAATTGGGAATTTACGGAGCCAATTACAAACTGGCCGTACTGATGAACATGTTTATACAGGCTTTCAGGTATTCGTTCGAACCTTTCTTTTTCAGTCATCAGAAAAGCAGCGATTCGCGCCTGATTTATGCGCAGGTAATGAAGTATTTCATCATTTTCGGATTACTTATATTTTTGGGAATCACGCTGTTTATCGATGTTTTTAAAATTGTAATCGGTCCCGAATATCATTCAGGATTAAAAGTAGTTCCGTCAGTTTTAATGGCCAACCTGTTTTTGGGAATTTATTTTAATCTTTCGCTTTGGTACAAACTATCGGATAAAACCTGGATGGGTGCCGTTATTGGCGGAATTGGTGCGGTTTTGACCATCGGTTTCAATATCTGGCTCATTCCGGTGATGGGATATATGGGTTCGGCCTATGCGGTGCTGATTTGTTTTGTACAGATGACAGTTATTTCATACGTGGTTGGCCAGAAATACTATCGTGTTGACTACGACCTGAAACGCATTTTGCTTTATTTTGCTGCAGCCGTCGGTTTGTATTATATCTCTTCAACTATAAATATCTCTTCAGAAATATTAAAATACGGACTCAATATCAGCCTGTTTGTGGCATTTCTGGCGGTAATATTTTTTGCTGAAAAAAATGAGATACAAAGTTTTATTAAACGAAATTAGAGTAAAATACTTTTTAGTATTATTTTTGAAAATTATTCAATGAATTATGGCGAAAATTAAAATTGGTGTTGCAAGCGATCATGCTGGTTTCGAAAGAAAACAAGCCGTGCTGAAATACCTTCAGGAACAAGGTATTGAATTCAAAGATTTTGGTGCGTTTTCTTCGGAAAGCAGCGATTATCCTGACTTTGCCCACCCTTTGGCCGATGCGGTAAGTCTTGGCGAATTCGATTTGGGAATCACTTTGTGCGGAAGTGGAAACGGAATAAATATGACAGCCAATAAACACAAGGGAATACGTTCGGCAATTTGCTGGTTGCCCGAAATTGCCGAATTGGCAAGATTGCACAACGATGCCAACATTTGTGCACTTCCGGCGCGTTATATTACCGACGAACAGGCCATCGAAATTGTAAAAATATTTTTGGCTACAGGTTTCGAAGGTGGCCGTCACCAAAATAGGATCAATAAGATACCTTGTTAAAAATGTCGAAACAAAAGGAAATATTTCTGCAAAAGTCTGAAGAGATTGCTTTCGATTTGAAACACAGGGCGACCATCAGATTTAATATCTCTAAATACGATGCAGCTGTCGATCGTGGTATGAAAAGATATTCTAATCTTGATTTGGCCAAAACCCGTGCTTCGTATATTAAATCAAAGGCAATCAATAATTTGCATGATTATTTACTTGAGTTTGAAAAAAATATCACGGCCAATGGCGCTTCAGTAATCTGGGCTGAAGATGAAAGTGAAGCCATTGACGAGATTAAAAAAATACTGATCGAAAACAATTCGAAAACGGTGGTTAAAAGCAAGTCGATGACTACCGAGGAAATTGAATTAAACGAACATCTGGAAGAGATTGGTGTTGAGTCGCTTGAAACCGATCTGGGCGAATACATTGTTCAGCTGGCGGGCGAAAAGCCATACCACATTGTAACTCCGTGTATGCACAAATCTCGGCACGACATTGCCGAACTTTTCACCGAAAAATTTAATACTCCCGAAGGCAGTTCTCCTGAATTTCTGACTGATTTTGTAAGGAAAAAACTGCGGGAAAAGTTCACTTTGGCCGATGTGGGAATTACAGGCGCCAACTTTCTGGTGGCCGATGTTGGTGGAATTTGTTTGACCGAAAATGAAGGAAATGCGCTGATGACAGTTTCTTTTCCAAAAATTCACATTGTGATTGCCGGAATCGAAAAAGTGATTCCCCGCATGAAGGATCTTGGTTTGATGTGGCCGATTTTGGCAGCACACGGAACCGGGCAGCAAATATCGGTTTACAATTCGTTGATTACAGGCCCCAAAAAAAACGGTGAAACCGACGGACCTGAAAAGATGTTCGTCATTCTTTTGGACAACAAGCGTTCAGCGCTGTACCAAAACGACGACCAGTACGAAGCTTTGAAATGCATCCGATGTGGTGCCTGCCTGAATGCCTGTCCGATTTATAAAAATATTGGCGGATACACCTACGACGCCACCTACAGCGGACCAATTGGTTCGGTTATTACACCATTTTTCAAAGGATTGAAGGAATACAATCACCTAAGTTCGGCCTGTTCTGTGTGCGGAAAATGCACAGAAGTTTGTCCGGTAAAAATTCCGTTGCACCACATGTTGCTCATCAACCGGCGCGATGCGGTGAGGGCAGGAGAGGGCGGATTTTTATGGAATCAGGGAATGAAAGCATATCAATATGCCTTTTCGAAGCGAAACCGATTGGATTTGCTGGGGGGGAAAACAAAAAATGCATTCGCTTTGTTTGGAGCAAATGCCTTGGGAGAAATGAAACAGCTTCCAAAATTGGCTGATCAGTCGTTTAGTAAACAATGGACCAATAAAAAATAAAACCTATGCTATCCAATACATGTAAATATGCGGTAAGAGCGCTTATCTATCTGGGAAAATTTTCTGAAGACGGAACTAAAATCGGTATCAAGAAAATTTCATCCGATCTAATGATTCCAACTCCTTTTTTGGGGAAAATTTTGCAAAACCTGGTAAAACAGAAGATTTTAGTTTCCACCAAGGGTCCAAATGGCGGTTTTGGTTTGGGCAGAAAACCCAGCGAAATATCACTGTATGATATTGTGAAAATTGTTGATGGGGAAGACTTTTTCAGGAATTGCCTGATTGGTTTACAGCCATGTTCAACGCATGAAAATAATGAGAAACCATGTCCGGTTCATAGCCGTTTCGGACCGATTCGCGCTCAATTATTGCAATTCTATAAAGACACCACTATTGAAGAAATACTGGGCGACATGGATGGTTTGGAAGACCTTATCAGGCTTTAGATAATAAAGTATGACTGTCTGTTTAAATACCTAATTGGCATTGAGCATCAGTCAGTAGTGGTCATTTATTGTCATTTACTTGCAACTTAATGTTGGTAATATTACGGATCTTCATTTTATAAATTTCCTTTAATTCAATCCTTCAATATTTTGGCCGGAATCTACATTCACATCCCCTTTTGCCGTAAGCGTTGCCATTATTGCGATTTCTTTAAATCGACCGATCTGAGCCAGAAAGCCAGATTGTTGGACGGATTAAAAAAGGAGTTGCAAAGCAGGGCGCCCGAATTGGCTTCCGAAGAGATAAATACAATCTATTTTGGCGGTGGAACTCCCTCTGTTTTACTTATTGACGAGTTAAAAGATCTTCTGAATACCATTGGCGAACATTATCGGTTGGCCGAAAATGCCGAGATAACGCTCGAGGCAAATCCCGATGATCTTACCCAGGCAATACTTTCAGCCTTAAAACAAATTGGTTTCAACCGGCTTAGCATGGGAGTTCAGTCATTTTCCGAGTCCGATCTTAAACTTATGAACCGCCGTCATGGCGTGATGCAGGCCATTCAGTCGGTAAAATGGGCAAAAAGGGCTGGCTTTTCAAACATCAGTATCGATCTTATTTACGGTTTACCCAATCAAACCATTGATGAATGGGAGAGGAATGTGCGCATTGCAGTTGAGCTGGATGTGCAGCATATTTCGGCCTATAACCTAACTTACCACGAAGGAACTGTGTTTTACGAACAGCTCAAAAAGGGAATCCTGAAAGAATTGCCCGATGAACTTAGTGTTCAGCAGTTTGAGATACTTATTAAAATACTGAAAGAGGCTGGATTCGAGCATTACGAGATTTCAAATTTCAGCAAACCAGGACTTTATTCTCAGCACAATTCATCGTATTGGAAAAGCAAAAAATACCTCGGAATTGGCCCGTCAGCACATTCGTACGATCTGGCAAGCCGTCGCTGGAATGTTTCCTCCATTGCCAAATATCTCGACGGTCTGGAGAACAACCTGGCTTATTTTGAAACCGAGAATTTGACCGAACAGGATCGCTACAACGATTTTATCATTACCGGTTTGCGAACGATGTGGGGTATTTCAAGGGATGATATTCGGACCGGATTTTCACCGGAATATTTCTCTCATTTTCAGAAACTCGAAGAGAAATATGCACATTCAGGTCATATAATAAATAACTCTGGAACAGTTCGCTTAAGTCCTGAAGGGTTGTTTATTTCAGACAAAATAATGGCTGATTTTATGGTAGTTGAATCCTGCTAAATATTGTTAATTGCATTGGTTGGGTGTTTCATTCCGGGTATAAATCCATATCTTAGCGACTTTAAATTTTTTTATTTAGTGAACCAGAACCGTAGTAAAATGATTGTAAAAATTGTAAATCAATCCAATAATCCGCTTCCCGAATATAGTACAATCCATTCAGCAGGAATGGATATACGAGCCAATCTTGCTGAACCAATTGTATTAAAACCGCTCGAAAGAGTACTTGTGCCAACAGGTTTATTTATAGAATTACCGGTTGGTTACGAAGCTCAGATACGCCCGAGGAGCGGATTGGCAATTAAAAAGGGAGTTACAGTGCTTAATTCGCCCGGAACAATTGATGCCGATTACCGTGGCGAAATATGTGCGATCCTGATCAATTTATCGAACGAAGAATTTGTGA
>Ga0154413_1212_pt2 | contig 16255 bp, 21 predicted proteins | sample RifGroB2_FD_115917 | JGI IMG/M metagenome (GOLD analysis project Ga0154413, IMG submission 115917) | Bacteroidetes bacterium GWB2_41_8 | reverse complement strand
CCTGTTAGTTTTAACCCAATCACCTCAGGCATAATAAAATAAACAGGCTGGCCAAGAATTGCCGCTTCGGCTTCTATACCCCCAACTCCCCAGGCCAGAACCCCAATACCGTTTACCATTGGTGTATGGCTATCAGTTCCCACCAGCGTATCCGGAAAAATCTCGCCGTTTCTTTCGATTACCCCTTTTGACAGGTATTCAAGGTTCACCTGATGACAAATGCCCATTCCCGGCGGTACCACACTGAAATTATCGAAAGAATTTTGCGCCCATTTCAGGAATTGGTAGCGTTCTTTATTGCGCTTGTACTCTTCATCCATGTTGCGCTGATAGGAATATTCTGTTCCGAAATAATCTACCTGAACCGAATGATCTATAACCAGGTCAACAGGTATCAGTGGATTGATGGTATTCGGGTCTTTGCCTTTTCTCGCTACCTCCGCCCGCAAAGCAGCAATATCAACCACCGCAGGAACACCGGTAAAATCCTGCATCAAAACGCGGGCGGGTTTAAACGGGACATCTTTATCCGAACCTTTCGGAACCCAATTTAGAAGTGTTTCAATATTTTCTTTGGTAACCGAGAAATCGACAAAATTACGTAAGGCGTTTTCCAATAAGATCCGGATAGAAAAAGGGAGCTTTTCAATTGCAAATCCTTGCTTTTGTAATTCACGAAGACTGCAATAGGAATAATCTTTCCCCCCGATCTTTAGTGTTTTCCTGATTTGATAGATATCTTTTACCATAATAAGATTAGAATATGTTGCTTTAATCTTAGTAAAAACATCTGCCAATCAATTTGGTTGTGAGGCACAAAATTTCTCACTGATTTTTGCATTTAATGTCAGTTTCCCTGGAAATCCAGTTACTTCAGGAGGATTGTATTTTATTATTCTTAATGCCCTTTGTGACCGCTACCATGTTCAAGAATGTCGTGCATGGCTTCAATGGGATTATTCGAACCCACAAACAAAACAGAGGTTTGGATCGTTATTTTCGAAAGCACAATCTGGCACAGCCCACACAAAAATTTTAAGGTATGGACAAAAAACTAAATAAGTACAGCGAAAAAATTACGCAGGATGAAAGCCTTCCGGCAGCTCAGGCGATGCTTTACGCAATAGGCATGAACGAAAGCGATCTCAGAAAAGGACAGATTGGCATTGTCAGTACTGGTTTCCAGGGAAATCCATGCAACATGCATTTAAATGGATTGGCGGAGGAAGTAAAAAAAGGAGTGGACAATGAGGATGGCTTGTATGGTTTGATTTTTCATACCATTGGAGTGAGCGACGGGATAACCAATGGAACAGAAGGCATGAAATATTCGTTGCCTTCGAGAGAGATAATAGCTGACTCGATAGAGACAGTTGTAAGTGCACAATTTTACGACGCGATTATTCCTATTGTAGGTTGCGATAAAAATATGCCCGGCGCCATGATCGCTTTGGGGCGCCTTAACAGGCCCTCGATTCTGTTGTATGGCGGCACCGTTAAAAAGGGCCGGTGGAAAGGAGAAGATCTGAATATTATATCGGCATTTGAAGCCTATGGTGAGCGGATTAAAGGAGATATTTCAGACGAAGATTATGCTGGAATTATAAAGAATTGCATCCCCGGTGCAGGCGCCTGTGGAGGCATGTACACGGCCAACACGATGGCCGCAGCCATTGAATGTATGGGCATGAGTTTACCTTATTCTTCATCCAATCCGGCGCTGAGTAAGGAAAAGGGATTCGAATGCGCGCAGATTGGGAGGGCCATCAAGAATCTTCTGAAAGAAGACATCAAGCCAAAAGACATCATGACCAGGCAGGCGTTTGAAAATGCCATCACTTTAATCATGGCATTGGGAGGATCGACAAACGCGGTAATCCACCTGATTGCCATGGCAAAATCTGTTGGCGTTCCACTGAATATCAATGACTTTCAGCGGATAAGCAATAAAACTCCATACCTCGCAGACTTAAAACCGAGTGGAAAATATTTATTCGAAGACTTGCACAACGCAGGAGGAATCCCTGGTGTAATGAAATTTCTCCTGAAAGAAGGATACATCGACGGCAACTGCCTGACAGTGACAGGAAAAACTCTGGGAGAAAATCTGGAAGAAGTAGCCGATTTAGCGCAAGGACAAAAGATTATCAGGCCATTTACAGAACCAATTAAAAGTCATGGTCATTTACAGATTCTCTTTGGAAACCTTGCTGAAGACGGAGCGGTGGCTAAAATCACGGGTAAGGAAGGCGAACTTTTTACGGGCCCTGCCAAAGTATTTGAAGATGAATTTGAAGCCATAAAAGGTATTCAGACGAAAGTTGTAAAAGGCGATGTAATCGTAATCCGGAATTCGGGTCCGAAAGGTGGCCCGGGAATGCCAGAAATGTTAAAACCTACCAGTTTGGTTATGGGAGCTGGACTTGGTAAAGATGTCGCTTTAATCACCGATGGCCGGTTTTCCGGTGGCTCCCACGGCTTTGTTGTTGGCCATATTACACCTGAAGCTTCAGAAGGAGGATTAATCGGATTACTGCGCGATGGCGATATGATTACCATTGATGCCGTCAATAACCGGCTGGAAGTTGCACTTAGCGAAAACGAAATTGCTGTCAGAAGAAAAGCATGGAAAAAGCCACCGTATAAGGCGACTTCCGGTATATTAAAAAAATACATCAGTTTGGTATCGACCGCATCTGAAGGCTGCACTACTGATTAAAAAATTCGTCACTATCCTCCAGCTCGGAAAGCATACACGGCGAAGAAAAATAAGATCGCTCCGGTTCCTGATAGGTTTTGACGGCTATTTTCATTTTTGAAACCTCTTCTGCCGTTAACTCGTTCTTATCACCTTCATGCGCTACCTTTTCTGTCTGTGCGATCCCGGTAATTTTATTTTTTTTGTTTTTCATAAACCAAGCTTTTAAACTCGTTATTTTAATAAAACTGCGTAAAACACAAAACGATACTATATCTCACTTCTTCATTTTGAACTTCAGAGTATGTATTGTCAGCAGGACTTGATGGCTCGATGGAAAAATTTCCGTAAAAAGAAATATTGGTGAAAAAGTCAATAAGATAAACCAGCAACTTTGCAATAAAACTGATGCAGACGGCAATTAAAACCGCTAAAGCCGAGATCGTAAATATTCGCTTTTTATCATAGGGTTTTCTTGCCTGAAAATGCGCTTGTTCCAATACCGGATTCAACGAAATTGAAATGGGAATGCCATTGTTCAGTATATGATTGTTTCTCATTCGGTTTTTATTTATTTCAATTCATGTTAAAGTAGTAGAATACCAGAACCAGTAACCTCTGTAGAAGCATTTTCCCTATCCAAAATCCCTCAATGGAAATAGGTCAGTCTTCTATATTTCATTTCATTCAAAAACAAAAAAGTAGTTAATGCAGAAATGTATAAAGCTCCAATAATGAACCAACAATTTTGCAATTGATAATGAACAGATGAAATAAGAAAGAAGGCTAACAAAGCTAAATTGGCAATGGCATTCTATGCTTTTTCGTTAAATAAGTTTTTCAGTATCATACAAACTGTAATTTATCGAACAACAAAATCATTTCACAAATCTAATGAAAATATAAAAAGACATTAATGTCTTTTTATATTTTTTTATATACCTTTACAAATGAATTTTAAATCGGTCGTCATGAAAATATCACAAAATACCTCAATAGGAGAATTGGTAAAGTTAAATTTCAAAACTGCCTCCGTCTTTCAGGACAATAACATTGACTTTTGTTGTGGCGGAGACAAAACCATTTCAGAAGCATGTATGAATGCAGGCTTAGATCCTGAAAAACTGATAGGCCAGCTGGAATTAATTGCTGAACAGAACGATGCAGACTCACAATATATCAATGGGTTGAGCCTTGAAGAACTTAGCAACTATATTGTCAAAAGGCATCATAATTATGTACGGGAAAGTATTCCTCCTCTTCAGAAAAATCTTGAAAAAATCTGCCAAGTACATGGTGATCATCACCCCGAATTGTTCGAAATAAACAGATTATTTACAGAATCTTCAGGCGTCTTAATCATGCATATGCAAAAGGAAGAACTGATGCTCTTCCCCTTTATTCGGAGGCTGGAGCTGTCATCGAAGAATGGGGCAGCTTTGCCCAACAGTCCTTTTGGCCCGGTTTCCAACCCGATTTCTACGATGGTGGCAGAACATCAGCAGGAAGGCGACCGTTTTGAGCAGATTTCAAAACTCGCAGAAAATTATACGCTTCCTGAAGACACCTGCACTACTTATGAAATCACCCTCAGACAGCTTCGGGATTTCGAAAACGATTTGCATAGGCATATTCATCTGGAGAACAACATTTTGTTTCCAAAAGCTATTGAATTGGAGAAAAATTTAACGACATGAAAACTTCAGGTTTACCCGAAATGATTCCATTGAAGAATGGAGAATCATTAAAAATATTTCAAATAAATGCCAAGGCCCGAATGAAGATGCCTCTGCATCACAGCACAAAAGAAGCGGTAGTTGTTATACAGGAAGGACAAGCTTTACTAAAAATTGATAAAGTGAAATACCTGCTTCAAAAGGACTCTACATTTATTATTCCTGCACAACAAAACCATACACTCTCAGTAAAAACAAAATTTAAAGCATTACTCATCATGGCAGAGGATTCAAAAATTGAATTTATTGAAGAACTTTCAACTACACCAAACAATTAAGCTATGCTTGGAAAAACAACTGAATATGCAATAAGGGCTTTAGTTTATATCTATATACAAAACACCGATGGGAAAAGGCCTGGATTTAAGGAAATTGCTAAAATGATTGATTCACCGGAACAATTTACAGGAAAGGTTTTGCAAAACTTAACCCGTGCCAATATTGTGTCTTCTATGAAAGGTCGTGGAGGCGGCTTTTTTTTTAATGAACCAACAAACCCGATAACCTTATTTAAAGTGATAGAAGCAGTAGAAGGCGCAGAGTATTTTTTAAAATGTGGTTTCGGGCTAAAACGCTGCGATGTCAATAATCCTTGTCCTCTACACGCTGATTATGCACCGGTAAGAGATTCATTTTTTAAAATGGTTAACGAAAAGACCATACAGTCGCTGGCTAATAAAATTAACAAACGCGAGGCTACATTAAACAGGTTATAAATAAGATTGATACATGAAACGAATCGGAATTATTGGAGGATTAGGACCTGAGGCAACCGTTGACTATTACAAAGAAATAATCAATGCCTTTAAAAACGGGAATGGAGATCTGGATTATCCGGAAATCATCATTTACAGTGTGAATATGGCACATTTCATCAGGTTGATGAGAGAAAAAAAATATGATCAGGCCACAGCATATATTTCTGAAAAGATAGAAGGCTTGAAGCAGGCCGGAGCTGATTTTGCCGCTCTCAGTGCGAATACGCCACACCAGCTATTTGACCAATTGAGGGAAAGGTCTGGAATCCCTCTAATCAGTATTGTTGAAGCCACCTGCAACGAAGCGAAAAGTAAAGGACTAAAACGGGCCGGTTTGTTTGGAACTGAATTTACCATGAACGCATCTTTCTTTCCTGAAGTTTTTAAAAAGAAAGGTATTGAAGTGATTATGCCTGGCGAGGAAGACAAAGAGTTGATTAATTATAAACTGTTCAGCGAAATTGAACTGGGCATTTTTAAAGATGAAACACGGGAACTGCTGATTGGAATCATAGAAAAGATGGTCCGGGAACAACATATCGACTCTCTGATTCTGGGTTGCACTGAGTTCCCGTTAATTCTGACAGCGGAAACTTATGCCGGTATTCCAATTTTAAACACAACCAAAATCCACGTCGAATCGATTGCAAAGTATTGTCGCGAAAGTCAATAACACCATGGATAACAAACAAAATCTACATAAAAGTATTCAACATCAGGATAACAATTACAAAGTCGCTGAAACTTTTAATAATAGTTATACAATATCAATTAAGGGTCCAGGCATGGGTTTCCGAAATACCATGTTGATGCCTTATTCTTTGATTACGCACTACCATGACAATAACGCAACACTGGCTGATATGGGATTAAATCGATACCTCATGAGGCTATCTGTAGGCACTGAAAATCCGGATGCCATCATTCGTGATTTAGCATCCAGGTTCAGCGCCATTGCCGCACAGAATAGTTGTATTCAGGATAGTTAGCAGTTTATTGAAATGACTAAAAATAACCTATAAAATGCAACATACTACAAAAATAATTGAAAAGAGCTGGTTAACACACGACGTGATTTGCCTGAGGCTGGAGAGGCCATTGAATTACTCATTTTATGCTGGGCAAGCCATTGAAGTTTCGCTGGAAAATCCACGTTTTCAGGGAGAGAATGTCCCATTTACCTTAACCGGGTTGAGTAGTGAAGCGTATCTCGAACTGATCTTAAAAGTTTACACCGAACACAACGGAATGACCCTGGAAATATCGAAATTAAAGGAAGGCGACGGGCTGATTATCGGAGATGCCTGGGATTCGTATAAAAACCTGGGGCCGGGATTGTTTATTGCAGGCGGGACCGGGATTACTCCCTTTGTTGCTATAATACGCCAGTTAAATGTCGAAAACAGGGTGGCCGGAAGCAAATTGCTTTTTGCCAACAAAACCGAAAAGGATATTTTTCTTCAGGAAGAGCTAATCCAAATACTGGGAAAAAATTTCATTAACATTTTGTCGCGCGAGAAAAAAGACAATTTTTTATACGGACATATTAATTCTGAAATTCTGAAAGATCAGATTTCCAGACCCAACCAGCCCTTTTACATCTGTGGTCCGGGTAATTTTGCCGAACAGATCCGCGATCAATTACTGGAACTGGGCATCGATAAAGATATGATAATTATAAGTTACTAGAAGGGATTGAAATTTCATCCCAAATTAATAGAAAATACAAAAGAATATAAAATAGCAAAATATGAAAACAGATTTTAGTCCTGTCTATCCTGTTTATTACGAAGTGTTTTCAGAAGAACAGGAAAAGGAATTCAGCAAAGTGTTTTATTTCGGTAATGGTACCGAGTTGGAAGAAGCCAAGGGTAAAATCACGGGGTTGATTAAGAAAGGAAGCATTGAGGAATATTTGGTTTTCGATTCGGGTGACGAAGTTCGTATCGATCGCATTATATCAATAAACGGCAAGCCAGGACCTGCCTACGACGAATATGACGCCTTCGCCCTTGCCTGCCTCAATTGCAACGTGGGAGCTGAATAAAAACGAGATGATTATCTATTCAGTTTACAGAGCGTATGGTCACGATTATAACGAAAAAAAATGAAGACAATGATGGAAAATAACGACATACTGATAGAAAAGATCAGCAAACTGAGGAAAGAGAAAAATGCAATTATACTTGCACATTATTACCAGATTCCTGAAATACAGGAAATTGCCGATTTTGTAGGCGACAGCCTCGACCTGTCGCGAAAATCGGCTGAAACAAAGGCCGAAATTATTGTATTTGCAGGGGTTTATTTCATGGCTGAAACAGCTAAAATTTTATCTCCTGAAAAAAGGGTTTTTATCCCTGACGTCAATGCGGGGTGTTCACTGGCCGAATCGTGTCCAACTTCTGAATTTAAGAATTTCAGGGAAAAATACCCCGATCATATCGTTGTATCCTACGTGAATACGACAGCGGAAATTAAGGCGATGACCGACATTACCTGCACCTCAACAAACGCAGTCCGGATAATCGAGAGCATCCCGAAAGATCAAAAAATAATTTTCGCACCCGACCGGAATTTAGGAAATTACCTGAACAGTATTACAGGAAGAGAGATGGTTCTCTGGGACGGCGCTTGCCATGTTCATGAAGAATTCTCGCTGGAGAAGATGCTGGCCATACAGAAAAATTACCCGAAGGCCAAATTAATTGCTCATCCCGAATGTCAAAGACCTGTTCTGATAGCCGCCGATTTTGTTGGTTCAACATCGGCCCTTCTAAAGTTTACCGAAACCGACAGCGAAAGTGAATACATTGTAGCTACCGAATCAGGCATAATCCATCAAATGCGGAAACGGAATCCGGATAAAACATTCATTCCGGCGCCACCCATAGACTCAACCTGTGGTTGCAATGATTGCCGGTTTATGAAGCTCCACGATTTACAAAAAATATACGATAGCCTGAATGAGGAAAAATTTGAAATAAACATAAACCCGTTGATCATGGAAAAAGCAAGAATACCTATTCAACGGATGTTTGAATTGTCGGCTTAAACAGAAATACAAGATTAAATTATAATGCAGAAAGCTATGAGAGAGGATATTGAATACATTACATTAGACGGAAGAGGCAAGGCAGAATCATTCAGAGCAGATGTTTTGGCTGCTTTGGAAAAGCTAGGGCCGCAAGCAGGTTTGCATATTATCAAAGAATTTGAACCGGTCCCACTTTATGCAATTGCTGAAAAAAAAGGACTGGAAAAGCACCTCGAGAAAAAGAGCGACAACGAATATCATGTATGGTTTTTCCCCAAAAAAGAGATTGAAGATATCAAAATGAAAAAGTATCTGACCATTGACAATGAACGTGTCAAAAAGATGCTCGACATTAAGCTGAAAGTTTTTAACCGTGAACTTACTCCAGATGAAGCCAGAAAATTAGTGAATGTAACATTTGATTACATTACCGCCGAAGAATTTGCCTATGGCGAGCAACACCTGTTCAACGCCGGAATAACCGATGAAATCATGGCAGAGGGCATGGATGATATTTTAGATGTTTTCAGGGATGTTTTAGTTGTGGGCGAACTGGGCCTTCCCAAAGGTCACCCCATTCAAACCTATGCAGAGGAAGCGGAAGCGCTGAAAAAGTTGGTGCTTGTGATGGAACAAAAACTGAAAGAGAAATTCATTAAAAACGAGTGGCTCGAACTTTACTCAAAATTAAGCCAGATTAACACCCATTTCAGCCGCAAACAACATCAGCTATTCTCTGCGCTCGAACGTAAAGGATTTGATCGCCCTTCAAAAATTATGTGGACTTTCGACGACAGGGTGAGAGATGCAATTAAAGATGCCTATGAACTCTTGCGAACAGACGATGATGGTGCATTTTTAAAAGCACAGCCCAACGTCATCCATTTGGTTCGCGATATTCTGCAAAAAGAAAACGATATACTCTACCCCACTTCCTTAAAACTTTTAAGTGCCGCCGATTTTACCGAAATGCGCAGAAGTGACGACGAAATCGGATATTGCCTGATTGACAATCCGCCGGCATTTAATGGTTCTGATAAGCAAGAGAACGTCAGTTTGGATGAAAAATCAGGCGAAAGCACGGGTAATCTGCTTAACGATTTAAAAGTAGTACTCGAAAAATATGGATTGGCAGGTTCCCGCCCAAAAGACGAGGAGATGGACGTTGCCATCGGCAAATTGACTTTGGATCAGATTAACCTGATTTATAAACACATGAAAGTCGATCTTTCGTATGTTGATGAAAACGATATCGTAAAGTTTTATACCGATACCGAACATCGGGTTTTCCCACGCAGCGCCGGGGTAATTGGGCGCATGGTTCAAAACTGCCATCCAAGAGAAAGCGTGGCCACTGTTGAAGCGATTATTAAAGCTTTCAGGAATGGAGAACAGGACGAAGCAGAATTCTGGATCGAAAAAAACGGCAGATTTATTTATATCATATACAATGCCGTGCGCGACGACCAGGGCAAATTCAGGGGAGTCCTGGAGATGATGCAGGATGTAACGCATATCCGAAGTTTAACCGGTAGCCAAAAACTGCTTTCATGGGACAACAAAAAGCCAGACAACAACGAAAAGTAAGAAAGTATTAAATATTATAACGAATTCACTTAAAGCGTTTTAAATAAAGAAAGGAAAAGAAATGAAAAACATCAGGATGAAAAAATTGACATTTATTGGCGCAAGTCTTGTTTTACTGTTGAGCGTATCTTGCAGCTCGCCAAGCAAAGAAAAGAGCACAAATACCGCGACAGAAAAAAGTGCGACCTCAGAAACAGTGGAAAAAAATCCTAAACCCACAGAAGCAGTTGCCAGTGTCGGAAAGAAATTGTATTCCGAAAAAGGGTGCCTGGTTTGTCACCAATTAAATACAAAACTGGTTGGCCCGTCTGTAAAAGATATTGCAGCCGCTTATTCCGGGAACAAAGCAGGTTTAACTGCTTATTTGAAAGGAGAAGGTAAACCCATCGTAGACCTGTCTCAGGCCAGCGTGATGCAACCACAAATAGCTATCACAAAAGCTTTGCCTGCTGATGAATTAGATGCAATTGTTGACTATATTCTTTCAATTAAGTAGCTGTGAAAAATATCCTGAATATTTTAGTAATTGCCTTGTTTTTGGTTGGATGTTCTGATGCTGGCAGGAAACTGCCAATCATTGGTCATCCTACCATAACAGGCAATGATACTGTGTATTCTACGATTAAACCATTCACATTTTTAAGCCAGGACAGTTCGGTGATCACAGAAAAAACATTCGACAATAAAATTTATATTGCCGATTTTATATTTCTTTCCTGCACGTCTATTTGTCCGGTGATGACGAGTGAAATGAAAAAAGTATATGATGTGTTCGAAGCAAATCCGAATATTTATTTTCTTTCGCACACCATTGATCCTGAAAACGATACAATACCCAGGCTAAAAGCATTTGCTGAAGCTCTGGGTGTGAATAGCCATAAATGGTTTTTTGTAACCGGAGATAAAGACCACATTTATTCGATGGCTGAGAAAAGCTATTTTGCAACAGCCTACCCTGATGAATTATCTCCTGGTAATTATATTCATAGTGGCGGCCTTTTGCTTGTTGACACTCACAAACATATTCGCGGCGTGTATGACGGCACAAACCCAAAGGAAACAGAACGTTTGATTGCTGATCTGAAAATCCTTTTAAATGAACAATTTACGAGGTAACGAATACATTTGAAGCAAATCCGGGATTTGTACTTCATCAACTTTAATACAAAACATTAACACGATGCAAAATTCAATCTTACTATTATTCCTGGTTTTGGCAGGTTTAAGTGCACTGGTCTTTTCCTTCGTATATTTTTCTTCGAAAAAAGCAAGTGTTGAAGGTCAGGGATTATCGAACCCCTTGAGGAAACGATTCTGGTTTTTACTCATTTTGTTCGTAGTACTGGGCATTTTCGCGTCGGTTACCATTCCTAAATCGCCCTATTTCCTTTTTGCAGATGAGACCCCTGCACGGGTAATACACGTATCTGCCATGCAATTCGCTTTTTTAATGTCAGATAAAGCGATAGATCCTAAGACTCCTGCAGGCGAATCATCCATCGAATTACCGGCAAACCAGCTAATCGAATTCAGGGTAACCAGCCTGGATGTAAACCATGGTTTTGCAATATACGACCAATCGAACAACTTGATTGCTCAAACACAGGCAATGCCGGGGTATGTAAACCGCCTTCGCTGGAAATTTAAAGAACCTGGAAATTATAATATCCTGTGTCTGGAATATTGTGGAATGGCACATCAGGTCATGAGAGCAACTTTAACTGTAAAATAGGAAGATCATGGAATCAATAAAACTTAGAAAAATTACATCGCTTTGGATTATAACGGTTCTTGCCTTGTTCATTGCAAATATTGTGTTGGGTATTGTTATGCGCCTGAATCAAGGAGAAATAATTCATGAGCAGCCGGCTACTTTCTATGCCCACATGACAACACACGGACTTACCCAAATAGGTATTTGGTTTGTTGCAGGGATGGCCGGTATAAATTATTTGATGGAACGCTATCTAAAGACCAGCTATCTGGCCAATGTTTTGGCCATGATATTTACGGTGATTGGCATTTTAATGCTTTGGATTTCAACTTATATTGGAAATTTTCATGCAGGTTGGACATTTCTTTATCCTTTGCCCTTAAAAGTAATGTGGGCCAAATGGGGCACTCCGCTGTTTTTGAGCTCTATTTTAGTGATGGGCATAGGTTGGTTAATCTGGGCTGTGAGTTTGATGACCCAAATACTGAAGAAATATCCGCTTTCAAAAGCGCTGGCCTGGCAACATTTCAGGAAAAATCCGGCTATTCAAACGCCGCCCTTTATCCTTATTTCTATGATTACGCTGATTGGAATTATAGCCTGTCTGCTGGGGGCTGTGCTGCTGCTTGCCATGTATGCCGCTGAATATTTCTCGAATGGGAATTTTGTAAACGACGCGTTGCTAATGAAAAATCTTACCTACTTTTTTGGCCATACCATAGCCAATGAGATGCTTTATCTAGGACTGGCGATTATTTATGAATTATTCCCGGAAGTAGGCGGTAGGCCAAAATGGAAAACCACCTGGTATGTGGCTCTGGCCTGGAACTGTACCCTCGTGTTTATACTTACCGCCTTCTTCCATCACTTATACATGGACTTTGTGCAGCCAGTAGGATTCCAGATTATCGGGCAAATTGCCTCGTACATGGCCAGTTTGCCTGCTGCCAGTGTTACCATATTCAGCGTTTTGGTAGCTGTTTATCGCACGCCGATAAAATGGTCGCTCACCAACCTTTTATTTTTTATCGGTGTTGCAGGATGGGTTATTGGCGGATTGGGGGCTGTAATTGACGTGACGATCAGCAATAATTTTATTCTCCACAATACACTCTGGGTTCCCGCACATTTTCACACCTACAATGCGTTGGGCAACGTGTTGTTTAGTCTGGCATTCTTCCATTGGTTCTCGATTCAATTCTCATCAAAAGGAAACTTCGAGAAATTAACGAAATTAAAATTAACCCTGCTCCTGATTGGCGGAATAGGTTTCCTTCTGGCTTTTTATATTGGTGGAGCTGAATCTATACCTCGCAGATATAGTAATTATCCAGCTGAATTTCCGATGGCAGCGCCACTGGCAATTGCTGCAGCCGTGTTCGCTACGATCTATTTAGTAGCAATTCTTATCTTTTTCTTTCAAATATCGAAACGATGTTTAAACATATTATTTTCACCTTCATCATATTAAGTTTTTTCTTTTGTCAGTTAGCTGTGGCGCAAATTGCCTCAACTGGTTTTGAAGAAGAAAACAACATTTATGATAGAGTTTATGATGCGAAATTAAGCTTTAACAGCGGGGAAAATCGAACATTGGCCGAGCTATGCAGTGGCAAACCATTGCTATTAGCTCTTATTTTTACAAGATGTTCAGGTATTTGTAACCCATTTCTTTTACAATTAAAAGAGAATCTTCAGTTCAAAAACAATTTCGGGGAGTTTAGCATCTTAGTGCTTAGCTTCGATCCAAGAGACACTCAGGAGGATATGATGCAACTTGCCCGATGGCTTAACCTGGAAAACAATAAACAGTGGCTTTTTGCTACTACCCGAGACATTGAAAAACTGAACCTTTCAGTTGGATTCCACCCCACATGGGACAGTACCCGGAGCCAGTTTGATCACGATGCCCTTTTAGTGGGCATCAATAAAGAAGGGTACATCACGAAAAAACTAATTGGTCTGAGAAACCAAAATGACCTAGGTCTGCTGATAAGCAGTGTTAATGATGTTTTTTCTCCATCGTATCGGTTGCCAGGTAAAAACCTGCTCTTTTCCTGTTTTAATTACAATCCTGAGACAGGTAAAAACAAGCCAGGATTAGGCTTACTTTTCTTGACACTTCCGCCAGTTATCACGTTATTAATCGTATTTGGTATTAGTTATGGTGTCAGGCACAAACAGATTTGAATTTAAAAGGGGCAAATCGGTTACGATCAAATCTCACATTCCTTAAAATCAATAACTCATGAAACGAACACTTCCATATTTATTAGCCATTTCTTTATCCGTTTTTGGATTACTAACCTTGTTTTTAATCAGTTCAATAATATTTGATTTATTTGGGATGTAGGGAATTGCCGAAGCGCAGCCTAACTAGTGCATTCTACTTTTTTGAAGTTATTCCTTCTGAAACTTGATCTCCTACCCTTTCCTCACCACCAAATGTGTAAGCCCGGGATCATTCAGTAATCGTTCCATTTCTGAATGGATAATATCCTGAACATCCTGCTTTATCTGCAGATAATTCCGTTGCACCATGGTATTGTCCAGCTTTCGGATGACCTGAATATTTTTGTAAGCGTCCTGTTCTTTCTTTAAAGCTGCATGATCGTTCAATATTTCACAATGGAAAGTTTTCAGGTCGATTTTACAATCCGGATCATCAGCTACCATGCCCACAAACTCCCTTGAACTTAATCCTGATATTTTTGAAGGCGGTACTGCCGATTCCAATTGCTTGGAGCGACTGATGGAAGTATCGGAAGCAGTTATGGAAAGACTTTCACGATCCTGCATAATTCTACCAAAACGTTCTGATAATTGTTTGACCGAATATTACAATAAAAGCGGCAACATGACTTTTTGAAGTTGTATGTCGTTGATATGTTGCTTTAGCAATATCTATATCAATAAGCTCTTTCAGCTTGTTATTATGAATTTCGTAGAGTTCCAAAACTGAAGGATTGTGGATTTCATCAGCATCTGGCATTCCTTTGTATCTTGTTTTAATAAGATCTGCAGTGATATCCTTCCCTTCAATAATCAATCGATGTCTAATCTCATTGATCTTGAAAGTAGTCAATTCCAGATAATCATTTATTAATCTGGCTTCCTTAGATTGACCTTTACATTTCTGTAATTTTTCATGCCAAATTTCATCAGGAACATCCTTCCCTAATGAAATCTCAATACGTTCAGAATTTACTGTAATCCTGGCAGAAAGCGGTGATTGGTCCTGTTTTGCACCTCTGCTTTTTCGTGCAAAAAATCGAATCGAAAATGTTTCTTTTTTTCATGCTAATTTTTTTTAATTTTTGTTTGTAAAAGTAAATTGCAGACGAAAGAACCAGAAATGCAAAATACTGCATTACAGCGCAATACACGCTTAAAAGGTGGCAATTAGGTAAAAAGGCATTGCCACCTTTTTGCCACCTTTGCCTATGCAGTTTTATGCATTTATTTGCAGAAGTCTAAAAACAAAAAACTTCTGTAAATGTGGTATTTACAGAAGTTTGCTTTGAAATGCATTTTGAAAAAGTGGAGCTGGCGGGAGTCGAACCCGCGTCCAAACGAGGAAGCAATAAGCTTTCTACATGTTTATCCCCAGACTTGATTTTCGAATAAAAGCTGGATCAGGGCCACCGACTTTTACCTTAGCTTCTTAATTTTGCGGAAGTTCCGAAGCATCACTTCCACTATCCCCGATTTACTTGCACCACCGGTTCGGGCCGCTTCAGGGCGATAGCACCCGGGTGATGTCCCGTTCCAGCACCTAGTGCCGGAATAAAGTGTAATCTACTTAATTCGATTACGCAGCAAGAGCGTAGTTATTTTCGCCAATTGAGTTGTGAACGCCGAGATTAACGGGCTGTGCGATCAAGGCCCGACATGCTTACATACCTCTTCTACCCGCTGTCAAAACCGGTCAGCCCCGGGTATTAAGGGTTGCAAAAATACAACTTTTTAAGCCATTTCGGGCGAACTGCTGATTTTATTTTTGGCATGGGGCAGAGGGCATGGCTGCCAACTGCGACTGACCACTGAACTCTTCTTTATTCATACTCGCCTATCAGCACTCCTGAAACATTCCATGCGCTGAAACTGCCGCCTTCGCTTTTTCCCAGTGGGATGGCCACTTTCATCTGATGTTTTCCCGGCTGCAAATCCGAAATCGGATAAAAATAAGGATTGGTTGCCGTTCCCGGACACCAGCCAGAGCGGCTGTAATCGCTCGAAGTCACTCCATTCCAGAAGTTTCCTGAGGCAGGATTGTATTTCCTGAAGGTTGCACAATCGCTCCGCCAGGGCGTAAACTGAAACAAAATATTTCCATCGAGCAGAACAGTATTCATTTTCTGGTTGAATTCATCACCCCCACCCCAGCCGCCGTGGCCGGTAGTGATGTAGCGCATCTGTATATTTTTCACTCCTGAAGGAACTTCGAAATCAACTTTCAGTGAATCATCGCCAAACATGGTTCCGTATTCCTGTCCCGACATTTCCATCACATTCAGGGTGTTGAAAAGCGGCATGATCCAGTATTTTTTATTTGGCTTGTCCGTAACTTCCATACTTCCGGGGTAATATTTCAACTTCAAACTGGCTTTGTGTCCGCCTTTGTCGTAATTGCCGATGAATACTCCAATCCAGCGTTCGCCCTGAAGTACCGGCAACAATTCGGAAACATCCTGTTTGAACAGAGTCGAATCTTCCCATTGCTGG
>Ga0154413_1175_pt1 | contig 16420 bp, 13 predicted proteins | sample RifGroB2_FD_115917 | JGI IMG/M metagenome (GOLD analysis project Ga0154413, IMG submission 115917) | Bacteroidetes bacterium GWB2_41_8 | reverse complement strand
TTTCAGCATTACGGGTTCTTAGTTCTTTAACGGTATCAACTCCAGCGGCATGAAGCAGTTCTGCGAATTGTGATCCAACCCCTTTGATACGGAATAGATCAGCCATGTTGACCCAGGATAGTATTCTTGTGTCGTCAATACCTGTTTCTTCGGCTAAACTCTTTCTTCCTGATTTTGTGGCACCCTTTACCAGAAGTTCTTCAACTGTTAAAACTCCAGCATTTTTTAATTTGTCGGCATATACCTGGCCAATTCCTTCAATTTCAATGATTTTCATAGTATTAGAATTTTGAATTAAAAAAATATTGATATCTGATTATGAAATGTGTGATGTTAAAGTCTAAATGTTAAACCCAACTTTCCACCAGAAAAAGCATTTCCTCCTCCAAACTCTAAGTTGATTCCAATTTTATCGGAGAAAAAGTAACGACCCCCAATTTGACCGCCAAGGCCAAGGCCTGATGAATGAGATCTTGCATAATTGTCAGGCGAATTCCAAATATAAAAGCCCAGGTTTAACCCTGCATAGAAGTCCCATTTTTCAGGGATTTCCAGTATGCGGTTAAAATGGTAATTTCCATTTCCGGAGATTCCAATTACCGAACTGTTGTAATGATTACCACCAAAGTTTTCACCATAAGAACGGTAAGAAAGTTCGCCTCCAACTGTGATGTCCGGATGTACGCCATAATCTAATCCAACGAATACCGGTACTCCCCAAGATGATAATCCCACCCCGGCATTTATCTGAGATTCACCTTTAGCAATGGGCGATTGGGCAAAGATTAAACTACTAAAAAGCAGTAGTGATATAATTAAAAGCTGTTTTTTCATTTTTTCTTATTTTGAATTTTTCGATTAATTGTTTTTAAGGTTTTTTACTTTAAGGTTCCCTGTTCTGCCTGATTGATCATTTGTTTGTTAGCAGTAATATAGATTTCAACCCTGCGGTTTTGTGCTCTCCCTTCAGCAGTTGAGTTATCTGCAACCGGCTCATCAAATGATTTACCTGCGGTAGTAATTCTTTCAGACAAAATTCCGTTGGAATTAAGAAAACTTGCAACTGAAGCAGCCCTGTTTTTTGACAGTTGCAGGTTTATTTCTTTTGAACCGGTATTGTCAGTATGCCCGTAAATGGTCACATCAGTTTCAGGAGTTTCTTTTAATGAAGTTGCAAATTTGTTTAATGCGGTTTTTGAGCTGGCGTTTAATTCGCTTTTCCCGGTAGCAAATAAAATTCCGCTATCGAAGGTTACTTTAATCGCTTGTAAATTGTTGGCATCAGTAACAGTTTCAACCCTTGCGCCTTCAATTTTTTCAAGTTCAGCTTTTTGCTTGTCCATTTTTTTACCAATTACAACTCCGGCACCAGCTCCAACGGCACCACCAACAGCGGCTCCAATTGCTGCTCCTTTTTTCTGACCTACCAAAGCACCAATTCCGGCACCCAAAAGAGCTCCACCAGCACCGCCTAAAACACCACCTTTAGTTGAATTTTTGGTTGATGAACAACTTCCCAGCAGCATTATACTACAAAGCAGTAATGCAATCGTTTTGTTAAATGATTTCATGTTTTTTGATTTTTGTTTTCTCTAAATATTATTCTTCTCAAATTAAGCTTTGATTCGTTTTATTTCCCCAGTTCTTTGTAAACAAGTCCAGCTGCAATAGCACCGGCAACGGGGATCACAATGAACAGCCAAAGCTGCGCTAAAGCCCAGTCGCCGACAAACAGAGCCTGACTAATGCTTCTTGCCGGGTTAACAGAAGTGTTTGTTACAGGGATACTTACTAAATGGATCAGCGTTAAAGCCAGGCCAATAGCCAAACCGGCAAACCCTTTTGGCGCTCTTTCATCGGTTGCTCCCAGAATTATAATCAGAAACATAAATGTCATGATGAATTCTGTAATTATAGCAGCCAGCAAACTGTAATTTCCGGGCGAATGTTCACCGTAACCGTTGGCTGCAAAACTGCCAATTGATGAACCATTTCCGGTTACAATAAAGTACAGGGCAGTTGCAGCCAAAATTCCTCCTGCAATTTGTGAAATCACATAAGGCAGTACTCCTTTTGCTTCAAATCTTCCACCAACCCACAAACCAATTGTAACAGCCGGATTAAGATGAGCTCCTGATATGTGCCCCATGGAATAAGCAATTGTAACTACTGTTAATCCAAAGGCAAGAGAAACTCCAAGTAATCCAATTCCAACATTGGGAAAACCGGCGGCCAATACTGCACTTCCGCAGCCGCCAAAAACGAGCCAAAATGTTCCGATAAATTCAGCAAAATTCTTTTTCATCTTTTTTTATTTTAAGTTATAATTTAATGTGTCTGCATGTGATTACTGTTAAATTTAACTTAGCATTCTTATTTTAAATCTTTAAATTCAATTCTTTCGAACTTAAATTCGTTGATGCATCTATTTAAGCAATTACCAAATAATTCACTACCAAGTCTTCTGTAAACTATAGACTCAGATCTGCCACATAATCTGGCAAAACATACTCCGATTTCACGGATGAAAGGATGTCCTGTAATATCAAGCGGTTCATTTGAAGTATATACAGAATAGTAATGATCTTTTTGCTGTGTTATTTTCAACAATACTTTTGATTTGAAATCGGTATTTTCTGTTAGTTTAAAATCCGGAGTTACAAAGAGAGAATTATACATACAATTCAATAAAATGCCTTCTTCTCCTGATAACCTATCTATTGAAGTTCTAGCAGAAATGTATACTTGTGTTGCATACCATTGAATTACAATAGAGTTTAATCTTATTTCAGATAGTTCATCTGAGGATAAATTCAACTTTGAGATGTAAAAATCAAAGGCTTTTTTATCAAAGCCAAACAGGATGATTCTATTTATAAATTCTTTTGCCTCCATCTCAATTTGCTTAGTAAGTTTCTGTCATTCTTTTTATTTAACAGCTAACAAATGATAAATGTGATACTCTTAGTTGGTTATTTTTTCGTGTTTATTAATATTAATTTCTAGGAAAACTTTTCAAAAGTCTCAAATTCAATTTTTTCAAGCTAATTTATTTCCTAACAATACCTATACAGTTTTCTATACATTATATGTACTGGAATTGTATTATATAGAAATACAGATGTTTGGAAAAAGGTTGAAGTTTGAATTAATAGGATGCGAGCTTTAGAAAAGAATAATCTAACTTTTTACAATTTATTTTTAGAAATAATTAGAATAGAAAATGATGTTTTATTTATACTTTTCAGAAGTCAAGAGAGCGAAAAAAATTAATGGCGATTTCAGAAAAAGTAAAATAATTGTGCGATGAGTAATCAAAAAATACTGCTTGTTGATGATGAGCCGCTTCACCTGAAGCTTTACGATAAAATGCTGAAAGAATTTAATTTTCAAATTGCCACTGCAGGCAATGGGCAGGAGTGCCTCCAAATGGCCAGGGTGCATCAGCCTGATATGATACTCTTGGATTGGAATATGCCGGTAATGAGTGGCATTGAAGCTTTGGAGATAATAAAGCAAGATGAAGCTATTAAGGATATTCCGGTATTATTGATTACCGGGGTGATGACTTCTTCTGAAGATTTATCGTTCGCTATGGCGCTCGGTGCAAGCGACTTTTTAAAGAAGCCCTTTGATAAACTTGAATTAAGCGCTCGTGTCAGAAATATTCTATTGCTTTCCGATAGTCTGAAAACATTGAAAGAGCAGAACCATCGACTTGAAGATAAGAATACATTTATTACGTCATTAATTGAAAGTATTCCTCATCCTGTTATTTATTGCTCGTTGGAAGGAATTCTGCTTTTATGCAATAAATTTTTCGAACAAATCCAGAATATACCTAAAGACGAGTTGATTGGAAAATCGGCATACCGACATTTCCGGGTTGAAGAAGTAGCATATCATGTTCAAAAAGACATTGAATTAGTAGAAAGCAGGGTCGCATTATCGTACGAAAAAAATGTATTCCCCGGAGATCGTGTATTTATTGCGTCTAAAAACTTAATATTTGACAATCAGAATAATCCGCTCGGTATAATTACTGTTTTTACTGATGTTTCAGAAATAAAAAAGGCCAATGAAGAAGTGGTGAATACAAAGAAGATTGAACTGATTTCGAGCACTTTAAAAGTGATGCATCTGAATGAAATGAACAACAGTCTGATAAATGACCTTGTAAAAGTAAATCCACATACAAATAAAGAAGGACAGGAGCTGATTCGCCAGATTAGCAATAAGTTTAAAATGAACATGACGGAACAAATCTGGAACGACTTTGAAATGCGGTTCGAAAATGCGTTTGATTCATTTTACAATGTGCTGCTTGAAAAGTTCCCCGGTTTAACTCCCAATGAACGTAAACTTTGTGCTTTGTTAAGGTCGGGACTATCCTCAAAAGATATTGCCATTCTTACGTTTCAGAATCCACAAAGTGTAGATGTTGCCAGATACCGGTTACGGAAAAAACTCAATTTAGTGAACGAAGAAAATCTCACAGATTTTCTTCTCACGATTGACAAATAATATTTAATACTGATTGTATATTTTATTGGGCTCGACTTAGGTCAATTATCTGAAATAATGAATTTTAAGAGCCAATATGGAGGGATAGCCAGATGGATAAAATTAAAAAACCAACACGACTAATTGCGACGATTATTTTAATGTCGTTAATTCTTGTGCTAATTATTGTTATGATAATTGGTCTTATTAATGAAAAAGGAAGAATTCAATCTGCATTGGAATTATCACAGAAAAATCGTGAGCGGATAATTATAACGGAAGGTGTGACCGAATCGCTCTTGTTGGTTGAAGTGCGATTTAAGGAGTATTGCACCACTTTTGAAAAACAAGTTTTTGAAGATTATAAAATGCAAGTCAAAACGCTTGCTGAAAATATTCAACGGTTACAGCAGTCAATCGCCAACGAATCTCAAAAGGACGAAAATCCGATTATAGAAATTTTTCAGGAAAAGACAAAAGAGGCCGATATCTACGTCAGATTAAGATTAATAACTGATTCTCTGATGCTTTCATTTGGAGGTCTGGAGGAAAATCAAACGCTAATAAAAAATTATATCGGGAGGCTGTCAGAAGTTAAAATTGATACCCTAAGTGTTACTGAAACAAGAGAAACCCAGAAGAAAGGCCTGCTTGGCAAGATTAAGACCGCAATCGTTGGTGAAAAAATTCAGGAAAATGTGGAAACTAAATTGTTGGTTAATACGCAGGAACAACTAAAAAACTTTCAACGAAATCCTTCACAAGAGCAAATTCTGGCAGAATTACAGGATCAGAATTCGGGAGATAATTCAGCCAGCATTCGCGAGTTATTTCGAAAGGTTAATGAGCTGAAAAACAGCGAATTGAAATTGATAAAATTCAACAATAGCCTGATTGATGAAATACGAAATTTGATTAATGAAATTAAAACCAGCATCAAGAACGAGGAAACCAGTCAAAATAATTCTTTCTTAAATTCAGTCAGGAGTTCTACTGATTTTCTGCAAAATATATTAATTGTTTTAATGATTCTGGCATGTATTCTGGCTGTATATATTCTGGTTTTGGCCTATAAGAATGATAAATTCCAGAACAATATTATCGACCTTAATAAAAAGGTAATGAAAGACTCGGTTGAAAAGGATAAGTTCTTTTCAATTATTGGGCACGACTTAATGAATCCCCTTACTGCACTTCATGGTTATAGCGAATTGCTCACAGTCTCGGCAAAAAATGGCGATAGGGACGAATGTGTTGAAAATTCACAAATCGTACATCAACTCACCAAACGGATTCTTAATCTGTTACAAAATTTACTCGTTTGGTCGCGAATGCAGAAGGGTAAAATGAAATATACTCCCAAGCTAACCCAGATTGAAGAGTTGGTTTCCAATACGATGATGATTGTAGCTCCGATTGCCCAAAATAAGGAAATACACCTTGATTGGGATGTAAATGATAGTATAACAGTCTCAATTGATTCAAATATGATTGGTTCTGTTTTGCAGAATCTGGTAACCAATGCAATCAAGTTTACTGAAAGAGGTGGAAATGTTAATGTTAGTGCAATTCTGGAATCGGACAATTTAAATTTTACTGTTTCTGATACAGGTATTGGAATGAATGATGACCAAATAAATAAACTTTTCAGACTTGATAAAAGTTCTTCGTCGAGGGGAACCGATGATGAATCCGGAACCGGACTGGGACTTATCATCTGTAAAGAATTTATCGAAGCGCACCGCGGAAAAATTTGGGTGGAAAGTGTTCTGGGTAAAGGGAGCAATTTCTGTTTTACTATTCCAGTTGCAGAATAAATAATGGGTTTCGAAATATTGCGGCCAGATTTGAAGATTTAATATCTCCCTTTGTTAAAATACGTTAAAAACAGGCAAGTTGCAAAATTCCAGTAAGGGTGTTTCTTTTCTGGATTGTTATATAATCGTATTGCGGAATTTTTTTTCATAAGTTTGTTTTGGTTTTCGGCAAAGACTCAATGTCTTGCGAAAAACTTTAAAGGGCATGGGGTGAGATCCGATGCCCTTTTTAAATTTTAGCTCATTATATTTGCATCAATCTGTCATTTGTGGTTTGCTGAATAGTAAATCGTACTTCGTTTAATTATAAATACTAATTATATGACTTTAATTAAATCAATATCAGGAATTCGCGGAACAATTGGCGGAAAACCAGGCGAAGGTTTAAGTCCGCTCGATGTAGTAAAATACACTGCAGCTTATGTACAATGGGCCAAACAGCAACACCCCGGACAATTAATTACAATTGTTGTGGGACGCGATGCCCGTATTTCAGGACCAATGGTGCAATCGCTTGTGGTGGCAACCCTTTCAGGAATGGGCTGCATGGTGGTTGACCTTGGAATGGCTACTACGCCAACTACTGAAATTGCCGTAAAAGAGGAGCAGGCTCAGGGAGGAATCATCCTGACTGCCAGCCATAACCCGAAACAGTGGAACGCCTTGAAATTGCTCAATCAGGATGGCGAATTCCTGAATGCTGCCGAAGGCGCTTTGGTGTTGGAAATTGCAGAAACCGAGTCGTACCAGTTTGCCGAAGTGGACGATTTAGGCGAAGTTTTCACCAAAGATTATACTGATATTCATATTCAGCAAGTACTCGATTTGGAACTGGTTGATGTGGAAGCTATCCGAAAGGCCGGATTTAAAGTGGCCATTGATGCTGTAAATTCTGTTGGTGGTATTGTTATCCCTGCTTTATTGACGGCCTTGGGCGTGAAAGAAATTGTGGAGATTAACTGCGATGCAACCGGCCATTTCGCCCACACTCCCGAGCCACTTCCTGAAAACCTGATCGAAACTGCCGAAATCATCCGCGAGAATGCTGTAGATGTTGGCTTTGTGGTCGATCCGGATGTTGACCGGCTGGCCATTATCAGCGAAGACGGTTCAATGTTCAACGAAGAATATTCGCTGGTTTCGATTGCCGATTACGTACTCGGACAAACACCTGGAAATACGGTTTCCAACCTTTCATCATCGCGTGCATTGCGCGATATTACCGAAAAGCATGGCGGAACATATTCGGCTGCGGCCGTAGGTGAAGTAAATGTAGTAGCCAAAATGAAAGCTACCAATGCTGTAATTGGTGGTGAAGGAAATGGTGGAATTATTTATCCTGAATCGCATTATGGTCGCGATTCGCTGGTTGGAGTTGCACTATTCTTAAGTTTGTTAGCCAAATCAGGATTAAAATGCTCTGAACTGCGCAAAACTTATCCCGATTATTTCATCTCGAAGAATAAGATAGAACTTACACCAGATATTGATGTAGATGGAATTCTCCTGAAAGTGAAAGAGAAATACCTGCACGAGCAGGTGACAGATATCGACGGAGTGAAAATTGATTTTGCCGATCGCTGGGTGCATTTGCGCAAATCGAATACCGAGCCAATCATCCGCATTTATGCCGAAGCTCCTTCGATGGCCGAAGCCGATAAAATCGCTCAAACCATCATTCACGACATAAAAGCATTAATTGTCTGAAAACAATCAAGGCCGGTTCACACTTAGAACCGGCCTTGATTATTCTGTATATTTCTCAGATTATTGAATTCCTTCTTTCTTCGCATTTAACTTTTCAACAACCATTTCTTTGTCCTGAATGATCTGTCTCTGGCGAATCACTTTCTGTTCGTTATCGGCAATTTTTTTGTGAGCCGATTTGATGCTTTGCTCTCTCGATTTGATTTTCCCTTTCAGGGATTTTATTTCACGAAAATATCCTGACTTTTCTTTTTCAAGTTCCTTCAGTTCTTTTTTTGCGGTATCATATTCAAGGGTTTCTTTCATTAGCGTCGAAAAAGTATTCTTTTTCATAGTGATAGCCTCATTCACCCTGACGATGTCGTTCTCCACTTCAAAAATTGTGGCGTTGTGTTTCTGAATATCACTTTCGAAATTCGTAATTGATTTGTCTTCCTTTTTTGTTTTTCTTTCGATTTTTTTCAATACTCCTTCCTGAAGCGAAACTTCTTTTTTGGCAACTTTTATCTGATCATCAACCACGCTTTTGTACGCTTCAACACCAAAATCACGAATGTAATTTTTTAGCGACAAAATCCGTTCTTCATCAACATTCGATTCGTTTATGAATACTGAATCAGTAAATTGGAAGAATGCACTAAACCGGCAACCTTCAGGTAATTCGGTAATCCGGGCATAAACATCCATCGAATATTTCGAGATTTGATCTACCTCGATTGACCTGACGTACATTTCGTCTCCTTTGGTTTCAACTTTCAGGCGGTCGCGGCTTGTTTGATTTTCCTCACTCTTAAAAATATTTCCAACCTGAGTCGCAAGATTACCTATCCGTTCGCCAATACTCCGGTTGTTGATGTACTTTTTCCATACCGGCTCAATATCCTTTGTATTTGCTTCAGGAATAATTACTGTAAATGAGAATTGGGTTCCTTTCGACATGCTTTTCTCCCCAGTTTCAACTTCTACCTTGTATTGCGAACTTGCACTAATAGCCATCAGAATGGCAGCAATAAGCAGGATTATTTGTTTCATAATGGTTAGTTTTTAGTTGAACACATCAAAATCAGAACAGTTGGACGAGCACTGTATTTTATACTAATTTAAGCTTTTTTGTTTTAAGATTGTGACAATGTATTTAGAAATTAATAGTTTATCGGGCAGTTTTTATATCAGAAAGCAACAAAATTTATCTTTTGGATAAAAAAATGTAATAGAACATATACTTTGTTTACATATTTGGCACAAAAGTTGACCAAAAAGCGACAATAAAATTCAATTTGAGTGGTTAATTCATTACTGATATTGGACTTTTTGTGCGAAAACTATTTTTTGCAATTCGATTTCTAATATTTAAACCAACTATAAAAACAAATTATACAAACCATGAATACAAAAAGGATCATTTATTTGGTACTTGCTGCCGTTTTATTGCTAGTAATTTATCTTTCATTCCGGCAAGGAGATACAGATTTTTCAAAAATTACAACCGAGGTTCAGCGTGGAACTTTCAGCGCGGTTATTTTCTCTTCGGGGCAACTTGAATCTGAAAAATCGATAAGTATTAACATTCCGGAGAAGCTAAATGACAGAAACCTTCGAATCTATGAATTGACTATCACAGATATGGTTGAAGAGGGAACTTTGGTAGATTCGGGAGATTATGTGGCGACTTTAGATCATAAAGCCGTTGAGGAACAGATAAAAGCGGCGCAGGACGATCTGGAGCGAGCTTTGTCGGAATACGAGGACGGCAAAATTGATTCGAACCTGAACCTTAGCAATCAGCGCGATATTATCACTAATGCAAGACTTGATTTGGCTGAAAAGAAGATTATCATGGAAGAATCGGTTTTCGAATCGCCTTCTATTCAGAAAAAGGCAAGTATGGATAATGAAAAGGCTGCCCGCAGACTTGAGCAGGAGCAAATGGCCTACAAACTGAAAAAACGACAGGAAGAGAACAAGGTCGAGCGCCGCTACATCAATTACCGTCAGGTTTTGGAGCGCTCGCAGGAGCTTGAGAAATTATTTAATTCGCTCGAAATTACTGCTCCCAAAGCCGGAATTCTAACTTATATGAAATTTTCGTGGGGCGAAATTATTAAGACCGGATCGAAAGTAGGGCCTTATAACTCGGTAATCGCAACTATTCCAGAAATGACGAATCTGATTTCGAGAACTTACATCAATGAAATTGACATTTCGAAAATAAAAATCGGGCAGAATGTGAAACTTGGAATTGATGCTTTCCCTGATAAACAGTTGACTGGCAGTGTAATAGCAGTGGCAAACATTGGTCAGGCAATGCCAAACAGCGATGCCAAAGTATTTGAAGTGAAAATCAAAATCTTTGGGATTGATAATGACCTGAAACCTGCGATGACCACCAGCAACGCAATTGAAGCAGGAACTTTTGCCGATACTTTAATGATTGCTTCGGATGCTGTTTTTGAAAACGACAGCCTGAAATTTGTTTATCTGGGTACCGATAAACCAGTAAAACAAATTGTTTGGCTGGGCGATGAAAATGAGAATTATGTTTTGATAAGGAAAGGCCTGAAAGCTGGCGATGTGGTTTGGCTGACCGAACCCGAAGGCGCAAATAATCTGAAATTTAATGGCCTGGAGATTTTTGAGGAGATGAAAAAAGAAAAGGAAGATGCCAAAATCAGGGCGGAAAAAGAAAGGGAGAAAATGCAAAATCTGCAACCTGTAACCCAACAAATTCAGGGTTCAGCACAAATGACACCCAACGCTATCAGAATTAGGTGACCGTCTCATAAAATTTGCAACTATGATTTTCAAAAAATATTTTCATGACATTGTAATTGGGTTTGAGGCGATAATTGCCAATAAACTTAAATCGATACTTACCGCGCTGGGTATTATTTTCGGAGTTGCGGCTGTAATTAGTATGATGGCCATTGGTAATGGCGCCGAGCAGGAAATCCTGGAACAGATAAAAATGGTAGGTGTTAATAATATTATCGTAACTCCCACCGAAATATCAATTGGTAACAGCAGCGAAAGCAGCGAAGAGGAAAAAGCCGGAGCCAAAAAGTTCTCGCGGGGCTTAACTATGATGGATTTAAAAGCCATTCAGGAGATTATCCCCACAATTAGCATGGTTAGTCCGGTAATTTCGTACAACTATTCTGCCATTATCGACGGGAAAAGTAAACCGATTGTTCTTGAGGGCGTGAACTCAAATTACTTTAGCTTATTTAATATCAGTTTGCAGTCGGGCGAGATTTTCAAGCAGCTTCAGGAAGAATCGGGTCAGCCGGTTTGTGTGATTGGCGACAATATTAAAACAGTGTTTTTCAATCAGGAAGATCCGGTGGGAAAATCGATCAAATGCGGCCAAATCTGGCTGAAAATTATCGGTGTGGTCGAGCGTCGCGATTTTACTGCTTCTGCTTCCGACGAAATGGGAATCAGCAGTTCCGACAATAAAATTTTTGTTCCGGCACAAACAATTCTGATGCGGTTTAAGAACCGGGCGCTAATTCGTGCCGATGAGGTTGAAAGTGCCAATGCCCGCAGACGAATAGTTATTTCGGGTACTTCAACCGCCAGTGCATCAAACGATAACAACCCGAATCAGTTGGACAAGATCATCCTTCAGGTTAAAGAAACAGAGCAATTGGGCGCTACGGCAAGTGTGGTTAAAAAAATACTTTTACGACGACATTCCGGCTTATACGATTTTGAGGTGACCATTCCAGAGTTGCTGCTCAAACAACAGCAACGGACAAAAAAAATCTTCAACATAGTTTTGGGTGCCATTGCAGGTATTTCGCTCATCGTTGGCGGAATCGGCATTATGAATATTATGCTTGCATCGGTGATGGAACGTATCCGCGAAATTGGAACCCGTCAGGCCATCGGCGCTTCACGAAAAGACATTGTTGCACAGTTTTTAGCCGAATCGACCCTTATAAGCATTTCAGGAGGAATTATCGGAATTATACTTGGAGTAGTACTTTCACAAATCATCACAATGGCTTTTGATATCAAAACCGTTGTTTCATTTTTCAGCATTTTCATTGCATTCGGAGTCTCGGCTCTGGTAGGCATTATGTTTGGATATATGCCGGCCAAGCGGGCTGCCGAAAAAGATCCTGTTGAATCATTACGAGCCTAACCAATAAAATCAATCAACAAAATGAAAAAAATATTTCTATTCCTGATCGTATTGATTTCAGGATTCGGACTTAAAGTATATGCACAGCAGGATAATTACAACCTGAACCTTGACCAGGTCGTGAAACTCGCATCGCAAAACTCGCTGGATGCTTTCAGAAATAAAAACATGTATTTGGCCAGTTACTGGGAATTCAGGTATTACAAAGCCGACAAATTGCCGAGCCTGAATCTGACAACCACACCACTCGATTTTAACCATTACCGCAAACGCGAGTATAATTTCCAGACCAACGAAGAAGAATATGTACTGCGCGATTATTTTAACTCGGATTTGACCATGCAGGTGAACCAAAAAGTTGGACTTACAGGTGGTAGTTTTTTCCTGAGTTCGGAACTCGGAATGGTGAAAAACCTGAGTGGCGACCAGAAAACATCGTACCAGGCAACTCCGGTAAGCGTTGGTTATTCACAGTCGCTAAACGGGTACAATGCTTTGAAATGGCAATCGAAAATAGAACCTATTAAATACGAAAAGGCAAAAAAAGAATTTGTTCAGTCCCAGGAAACCCTTGCCATGAAATCGACCGCCATGTTTTTTGATTTGGTTGAAGCACAAATTCAGCTGAAAATTGCGGAGAACAATCAATCAAACGCCGATACTTTGTATAAAATCGGGAAAGGTCGTTTCCAGGTTGGAACGGTTACCCAGGATGAATTGCTGAATCTGGAACTGAACCAGTTAAATGCCACTCAGTCGCTAAATCAGGCGAAACTGGAAGTTGAACGCTCGCAGTCGGGACTGAATTCGTACCTGATGCTTGATAAAAAAACACGGATCAACTGCATTGTACCTTCAGAAATACCAACATTGCAAATTATGGCCGACGAAGCGTTGAATCTGGCACTGCAAAACAATCCGGATATTCTTGATCAGGAGCAACAAATGATTGAACAAAGCAGAGAGGTAGCCAGAGCAAAATCGGAAACGGGTTTAAGTACCAGTCTTTATGCAGTTTACGGACTAAACCAATCAGCCGATAATTTTGACATGGTTTATGATGAGCCCGACCAAAGCCAGCGTTTTCGCATTGGCGTGAGTATTCCGCTTGTTGATTGGGGACGCAGAAAAGGCCGCTTAATGATGGCCGAATCGAACCGCGAAGTAGTTAATGCCCGGATAAGGCAATCGCGTATCGACTTCGAGCAAAATGTTTTTCAATCGGTGATGGAATTTAATCTTCAGGCCGAACAGGTTCGAAATGCTGCAAAAGCTGACACCGTTGCTCAGAAAGGATATGAAGTTACCTTTCAGCGTTTCCTGATTGGAAAAGTTGATGTTATTAAGTTGAATATTGCCCGTAACGATCGCGAATCGGCACGAAGATCGTACATAAACGCTGTAAAAACATACTGGAATTATTACTACCGTTTGCGCATGCTTGCATTGTACGATTTTGTCAGGAAAGAAAGTATTACTGCCGAATACGATAAAATTATAGAAAACTGATCATCATGTTAAAAAATAAAAATTACCGGATTATAGCTGTTCTAATTGTCGTATTTATTGCTGTTGCCATATTTTTTGCACTTCAGGAAAAACCCGAATCGGGCAAAACCTACACTGTAAAGCGCGGTAATATTGAAACGGTTATTACCAGCAAGGGCGAAGTAAAAGGAGAAAAATACACTGAAATAAACCTTTCTCCTGAAATCTGCGACCAGGAATTGCGTGTTTACCAGCTAAAAATTGTTGATTTAATTCTTGAAGGGAAAGCCGTAAAGAAAGGAGATTACATTGCAAAGCTCGATGAGAGTCAGATTATGAACATGATGCGCACCAGAATTCAGGACAAGGAAAAATTTGATGCCGACCTTCGGAATGCTGTAATTGATTCAACTGTAAATCTTTCCAGGAAGAGGGAAGGGCTGACCAATGCAAAGCTCGATCTGGATTACCTTAAGATTGACCTTGAACAGTCGAAATACGAATCGGAGGCTTATCAGCGTAAAACCCAGATGAGTTACCAAAAGGCAGAAATGAACATTGAGAAAATCAGGAGAGATTATTTACTGGATAGAAACCGGCTCAAAATTCAGGTCGGACGTTATCAGCAGAGGGCAAACCAACTTCAGATGCAGATTGAAAAGTACCAAAAAGCATTGGCTGCCACCAAAATTACTGCTCCTGAAGATGGAATCGTAATGTTCGCGAAAGACTGGTCAGGGAAATCGTATGGGAAAGACACCGAAATAAGCATCTGGCGACCTTTGATTGCCACCTTGCCCGATATGTCGGTTGTAATTACCGAAACTTACATCAGGGAAATTGACATTGCTAAAGTTGAACTGAATGATAGCGTGAGGATTACAATCGATGCGCTTCCCGACAAGGTTTTTCACGGTAATGTGATCAAAATTGCCACTATTGGAGAAGATCATAAGGATTTTGACATGAAAGCCTTCAAGCTCATCATCCGGTTCGAGCGAAGCGACAAGGAACTGAAACCCGGGATGACAGCCAATAACAACATTATTGTTGGCAATATGAAAGATCAGTTACTGGTTCCGCGAAAAGCTATTTTTACGAAAAACGGTAAGCAGATTGTGTATCTGAAACGTGGTGGTAAAATTGTTGAACATGAAATTGACCTGATTATCGAAAACGATGAATATGGCGCCATTGGCAAAAGTTTGAAGGAAGGTGATGTCGTAATGCTCTATCAGCCAGAAAAGTTTAAAACTGAAAGCCAGAAAGTGGCAAGCAATGAATAGCTGTTAACAATTGTTTGTAACTCCTGGGTTGGTTGCATAAAGGGTTTTTGTACTTTTGACAAGTTAATAGAAACCAAACGCTAAACCAACTCAATGAAATTCCTGATTTTTGGTCTGTTCTTTTTACTGAACATTCTTGCCTGGTCGTCCGAAAAAAAACTTTCTGTTGCTAAACAATCAAAAACAGATCCTGCTGTTCGTAAGAACAATGACGAGTTTATCCTCAATATCAAAAAAGCAAACGATGCCATCAAAATTGATGGATTAATCAACGAACCCGATTGGGAGAAAGCACAAAGGGCCAGCGATTTCCGTCTGGTGTTGCCCGTCGATTCCGGAAGTCCAAAGTCGCAATCGGAAGTGGTGATGACGTATGACGAAAAGGCTTTCTATCTGGGAATCACGTTTTTTGATACAGTTCCCGGCAAACGAATCATGGAATCTTTCCGGCGCGATTTTAATTTTGGGAACAACGATAATGTACTGGTTTTCTTCGATACTTTTCTCGATCAAACCAACGGGTTCTCTTTCGGAGCTTCAGCATCGGGAGCCAAATGGGATGGAACCATGTCGGATGGCAGTGCAATTAACCTGAACTGGGACTGCAAATGGGACTCAAAAACAACTCATTACGACGACCGCTGGGTGACCGAAATGCGTATTCCTTTTCGATCCGTAAGGTTTAAATCGGGCACCGATCGCTGGTATGTAAATTTTAGCCGTCTCGATTTGAAAACAAATGAAAAGTCGTCGTGGGCACCGGTGCCTCGCCAGTTTCCGACTGCCAGCCTTGCTTATACAGGCGTTCTGCAATGGGACGAACCGCTCCCGAAATCGAAAATGATGTTTTCAGTTATTCCATACATTTTTGGAAGTGCTGCCAAAGATTTCGAAAGCGGTAAAAGTACCAGCTACCGCAAAGATTTTGGCTTCGATGCCAAACTCGGAATCACCACCTCAATGAATCTTGACCTGACTTACAATCCCGATTTTTCGCAGGCTGAAGTCGATCAGCAGGTCACCAACTTAGACCGGTTCGAGCTTTTCTTTCCTGAAAAACGACAGTTCTTTCTCGAAAACAGCGATCTGTTTTCAAATTACGGATTTGGATCGGTAACTCCATTCTTTTCGCGCAGGATTGGACTCGACGCGCCGGTTTTGGCCGGAGCAAGGCTAAGCGGCAAACTCGATAAAAACTGGCGACTCGGAATAATTAACATGCAAACCGAGAAAATTGGCGACATGGAAACCGACAGTACAGGCAATCAGTTGTCGCGCAACTTTTTTGTAGCATCATTGCAGCGCAAACTATTTTCGCGCTCGAGCATCGGGATGATTCTGGTGAACAAAGAATATATGGATGAGCCCGGAGGGCAGAAATTTAACCGGGTTGCAGGTATCGATTACAATTTGGCCAGCCGTAGCAACGAATGGAAAGGAAAACTGTTTTACCACCGTTCGTTCAGTCCCGA
>Ga0154413_1041_pt5 | contig 16617 bp, 15 predicted proteins | sample RifGroB2_FD_115917 | JGI IMG/M metagenome (GOLD analysis project Ga0154413, IMG submission 115917) | Bacteroidetes bacterium GWB2_41_8 | reverse complement strand
CAACGGGAAAACAATGGCATTCTGCGCGAAAAACCGTGTTTTCTCATAACTGTTCTGGCGATAAAATTTCACCGGATTCAGGCGTAAACTTTTCATAACCGGAGCTTCCAGCTTCGATGATTCTTCCATAAAAAATACCATCTGAAACTGAAATTCGGGCAGCTCGTTCAGATCGAAACGGCTGAAACTTTCCAGGTATCGTTTGCTGTTCGGGTTCATTTTCCCAGATTCAACGCTTTTGTACCGTTTATCTTTCAGGTGGCTGTAGTTATAAAGCACAAAATTGTTGCTGTCGTTCACCATGTAAACCTTCAGTTCGCCCTCCACCGGGTTGTTCGAATCCTGCGGTACAAAAGCCATGTAGCAATTGGGCGTATCTTTTCCTGAAATATATTTGGGTTCAGCTTTTGGCAACTCCTTTTTTACGGGCGCTTCCTCTTTCTTTTCGTTGGCCCGTAACTTGGCATGACGCTTTTCCGAGTTCATCGAATTCGCATCGTCCAAAACAACCAGTTCGCTTATCAGCACCGGAACTTCAAATCCATCGTAATCTTCAACGCTCACCATTGTTTTATTGATCACCGATTTAACAACTCCGCCGCCCACAGCATTCAGAAATTTTACTTTGTCTCCAGCTTTTATCATTTTTCTAAATTTTTTTACAAAACTACAATAATCAGGTCAGGAAAGTCTGTTTTATTCATATTCTCTGTGAAACTCTTTTAACGCTGTGGTAGAAATTTTTCGTTTTGATTTGGTATTTTTGCCGCCTGAAAATTATGGAAAACAACAACATCCTTAAAAAAGTGCAGGCATTATCGATTGGCGATTATGCCTATCATTTGCCTGATGATAAAATAGCAAAATATCCGCTGGCTGAACGCGATCAGTCGAAACTGTTGGTTTGGAAAAACGGACATATACAGGACGCGCAGTTTCGAAACCTGCCAGAGCACCTGCCTGCAAACAGTTTGCTGGTTTTCAACAACACTAAGGTAATTCGCGCAAGGCTTCATTTCCTGAAAGAAACCGGCGCAAAAATCGAAATTTTCTGTCTCGATCCGCACCAACCGGCTGATTACCAGATCGCTTTTCAAACTACCCAATCGTGTGTTTGGAAATGTATGATTGGCAACCAGAAAAAGTGGAAAGGCGAAACGCTCCGGAAAATTATCAGTATTGATAATACCGAAATTGAACTATGCGCCGAACAAACTGATCCGGAACAGAATAAAAGTCTGATCAGGTTTAGCTGGAACAATCCCCGATTCGAGTTTTCACGCATCATCGAACATGCCGGATCGCTGCCCATTCCGCCCTATCTGAACCGCGAAACGGAGCAAAGCGACCTGGAACGTTACCAAACCGTTTATTCCAAAATTAAAGGCTCGGTAGCCGCACCTACCGCCGGCTTACATTTTACCGAAAAGGTTTTCAGCCATTTGAAAAACGACGGCCACGAACTGGCCGAGCTGACGCTGCACGTTGGCGCCGGAACATTTCAGCCGGTAAAAAGTGAAACCATTTCGGGCCACGATATGCATTCCGAGCATTTCTACATTACACGCGATTTTCTGAATAAACTAATCCTTCATTCAGGAAAGAAAATTGCAGTTGGAACAACTTCTGTACGCACGCTCGAAAGCCTTTACTGGCTGGGCGTTCAGGCAATAAATAATCCAGAAATAAATATTGAAGACCTGAAAATTTCGCAATGGGAAGCTTACCGGGAAGACGAAAATGAACTTCAGGTTAAAGACATATTAGAGGCGCTAATTGGATTGCTGGATCGGGAACAAACCGATATTTTATCGGCTTCAACGCAGATTATTATTGCCCCAGGTTACCAATTCAGGATAGTTGACGGGCTGATTACCAATTTTCATCAGCCACAAAGCACCTTGTTGTTACTGATCTCGGCGTATCTGGGAGAAGCTTGGCGAGCTATTTATAAACATGCACTTGAAAATAATTACCGCTTTTTAAGCTACGGCGACAGTAATTTGTACCTGAAGGATTAATTTGTTATTGACAAAAATCAACCGGTTAATGCCTCATTATTAAATTTGAAAAGCTATTTTTGTTGCCTTGCCAGCAAAAGCTGGTAAATGTTTAACTAAACGATAAGCCTGTGTTTCTATTTGGAATTTTATCGAGTCCGCTGCCGTATTTGCTGATTGCCATATTCTATTTCTTTGGCTTTGCAACAGGTATGTTTTCCGGGAGTGCCGATAGTGAAACCAGCGAACAAATTCAGGTTAAAAATATTCAGGTTGAACCCCAGGAAAAAACCTTCGAAACAGCCGAATCTACTTTTAAATACCACGATTACTACCATCAGAAGAAAATAACCGATAGCACTGTACTTTCGATGTGGCCTTCGGCTTTTAGCCAAAAGGAAAAGCTTATTTACCTGGTTCACAATATTAAAGTACATCACTCGCCAACTTCTGAAACAATTTTCTGTCGTCCTCCGCCTTCGTGTAGCTAATGCACCCCCGGTTTTAACACTTTCCTGTAAAAAGGAACAGACTCTTTATAAACTTAAAGCAATTAAGTCTGTTTAATGGTGTGCCTTAACGAATTAATATTAGCTATACTGATAAAGATTTTAATATGATTGGCCTGATAGGAATTAGCTATAAAACGGCATTGGTTGAAGTTCGCGAGAAATTTTCATTTACAAAAGAAGAAATTATTCCATTTTCGGAGATGCTGCAACAGCAGACAGAAATCTCGGATATTGTACTGATTTCGACCTGTAACCGGACAGAAATTTACTTTTCACAAGATATTCACGATCACCAGACTGCCTTTGAACTGGTTTATGAAGTGATCAAAAAATTCAAGCAGGTAAACGACCATTGCTGGCACTACTTTTATCACCGGTCGAATGCCGGTGCTGTAAGGCATTTATTCGAGGTTGTTTCGGGGCTCGATTCACTGATTATTGGCGAAGATCAGATTATCGGTCAGGTAAAAGAAGCTTATCTTACCTGTACTGAAGCCGCTCTGACAGATGCAGTGCTGATGCGCCTTTTCCAAAAATCGTTCGAAGCAGGCAAGCGTGTCCGAAGCGAAACCGGAATAAAATTAGGAATTACCTCTGTGAGCAGCGCTGCAGTCGAAATGTGCTCGTGTTTGCTCAATGGAGTTAAAGATAAAAATGTATTACTGATCGGAACCGGTGAAACCGGGAATCTGGCATTGCAAAACATTGTAAAAAAAGGTGTTGGCAAAGTAACAGTAACTAACCGTACTTACGAAAAAGCAGAAAAAACGGCTGCCAAATACAAGGCAGAAGTTCTGGCATTCGAACAGTATGAAAATTCGCTGGATCAATGCGATATTGTGATGGTTGCCACAGCATCGCCCAAACCGCTGATAACAAAAGAAATGGTAATGCGGTCAATGGAGGCCCGTTCCAACCGGCAGCAAATTTATGTTGACTTATCAGTTCCCCGAAATATCGAAAAAGAAGTATCCGAACTCGAAAATGTTAGTGTACTTGGCGTTGACGACCTTCAGGAAATTGTAAATCAGACTACCGAAAAGAAAAAAGAAAGCGCAGCAAAAGCTGAAGTCATTATCGACGAAGTGGTGTCTGATTACACTGAATGGCTTGCAAGCCGATCCTTGCGTCCTGCTATCAATACTATAACTACCAATCTTCAGGCTATTAACGACGAAGAATTATCGACTTACCGCAAATTAAGTAATCCTGAAATGCAGGAAATTGTGGATGATTACGCCAAACACCTTACCCAGCGGTACACCCGGTTACTGATCAAAAACCTGAAAGATTTGACAGATAACGGAAAAAACATCGATTCGTTAAAAACCATCAATGATTTATTTAAATTCGTGTAATTTATTTTGCCAGCAAATCAGCCTGGTTTACTCTTGATTAATCTCAATGAAAAATAATATTAGAATTGGAACACGTGGCAGTCAACTGGCACTCTATCAGGCAAAAAAAGTAAAAGCTACGCTCGAAAACCTATTCCCTGAACTTCAGGTTGAACTGAAAATAATAAAAACAAAGGGTGATAAAATTCTCGATGTTGCGCTCTCGAAAATCGGCGACAAGGGATTATTTACCAAAGAAATTGAGAATGAACTGATCGACGGATCAGTCGATCTGGCAGTTCACAGCCTGAAAGACCTTCCGACCACGCTTCCCGAAGGTTTAAAATTGGGGGCAGTGCTTGAACGTGGCGAATTTCGCGATGCATTGGTCAGTAAAAACGGCAAAAAACTATCAGAACTTGGTGCCGGCGATGTGATTGCAACTTCCAGTTTGCGCCGTCAGGCCGGACTGATGAAGATGAACAACCAAATCATCATCAAGGATATTCGCGGAAACGTGAATTCCCGCCTTCAGAAGATGGAAGACGGTTATTGCGATGCCATGATCATGGCCGCAGCCGGTTTGCAACGCCTCGAACTCGAGCAATATATCACTGAAATAATTGATCCTGAAGTGATTGTGCCAGCTGTAAGTCAGGGTGCCATTGCCATCGAGATCCGGATGAACGATCCGGAAGTAGAACTACTGATGCAAAAGATCAATCATACAGAAACCTGGAATGCTGTAATTGCCGAACGAGCATTTCTGGCTCATCTGCAGGGCGGATGTCAGGTTCCGCTCGGTTGTTTCTCGAAAGTTGAAAACAACACTTTAACCCTGAAAGGATTTGTTGCATCGGTTGACGGAACCCGGTTTATTAATGAAACCATTTCAGGAGAAATAAACGAAGGAGCTGCATTGGGCGTTCAAATGGCAGAGAAAATGCTCGAAAAAGGAGCCTTCGAAATTCTGAGCCAGATCAAATCAACGAAACCCGCTAATTAAATCAAATGAGCAAATTACTTGAGAATAAGGTGTTCATTTCGACCCGGCCTGCCGGACAATCAGCTGAACTTGAAAGTCTTTTATCTGAAGAATCAGCAACATTGATTTCGATGCCAACCATTGAGATTCGCCCACTTGTGCTTGACGAATTTTCGTGGTTGCAGCTTAAAAATCTCGAATCGTTTAACTGGATCGTATTTACCAGCCCCAATGGACTTCGTTTTTTCTTCGACCGGCTGTTCGATCTTCAAAAACATTACGGACTTCCGGAACAATTAAAAATTGGGGTGGTTGGGAAAAAAACTGCTGCTCATCTTGAATGTTACGGAACTTCAGCCGAATTCATCAATTTGGGGAACACCGCCGAAGAATTTGCTGCCGATTTTATCAATCGTGTTGGCGTTGGCGAACATGTACTTTTTCCGATAGGCAACCTGGCGCGATCGGTTATCGAAGACAGAATCTCGAAAAAAGCGATTTGTACGCGGGTGCTGTTTTACGAAACGGTAATGCCTTCGGAAATTAGCAACGAAGCGCTTTCACTCGTTATCAGCAATCAGTACGATATGATTATACTGACCAGCCCATCAGGTTGCAACAACCTTCTTCAGCTGGTTTCAGGAAAAATGGATACCGCTTCCCTTCGGTTGGTTTGCATCGGACAAACAACCGCAGCCGAAGTTATCAGGAGCGGACTCGAACCACTTATTACAGCCGGCATGGCTAATTCACAAGGAATTACGTCAGCTATTATCAATTATTTTCAGAAGAAACAACTCATAACCAACTAACTATGTCATTTCCAATAACACGACTAAGACGATTAAGACACACTCCCGTTTTACGCAATTTAGTACGAGAAACAATACTTACCCGCGACGATCTGATTATGCCACTCTTTGTTTGTCCGGGAACGAATGTTCGGATTCCGATTTCATCTATGCCTGGTAATTTCAATCTTTCGGTTGATTTACTTGTTGAAGAATGTCGTCGTTTATACGGACTTGGAATTCAGGCAGTGCTGCTTTTTGGTATTCCCGAACATAAAGACGAACACGGACTGGTGGCTTGCGAACACAATGGAATTGTACAACAGGCTGTACGTGCAATAAAAGCCGCTTTGCCTGATTTATATGTAATTGCCGATGTCTGCAATTGCGAATACACGGTACACGGACATTGCGGAACCATTGTTGACGGTGACGTTCACAACGACCTCACTTTGGTAACGCTTGCCAAACAATCCGTTTCACTGGCACAGGAAGGTGTTGATATGGTTGCACCAAGCGATATGATGGACGGACGGGTTGGAGCTATTCGCCAGGCGCTCGATGAAAATGGCTTTTACAATCTTCCAATAATGGCCTATTCAGCCAAATATGCTTCGGCCTTTTACGGGCCATTCCGAGAAGCTGCAAACAGTGCACCGCAATTTGGTAATCGGGCAACTTACCAGATGGATCCGGCCAATTCGAACGAAGCCTTACGCGAAGTAGCGCTCGACATTGAAGAAGGTGCCGATATTGTCATGGTGAAACCAGCTTTAAGTTATCTGGACATCATCCAAAAGGTTAAAACCAATTTTAATATCCCGATTGCTGCCTACAACGTAAGTGGCGAATATGCAATGGTAAAAGCCGCCGCAGCCAATGGCTGGATTGACGAAAAACGTATGGTTCGCGAAATACTGACATCGATTAAACGTGCCGGATCGGATATCATTATTACGTATCACGCACAAGAAATTGTGAAAGAACTGTAAAAAGCATAGAGCAGGAAGCGTAGGGCAAAGAGCATAGGGCAAACGAAAGTCGCAGTTGGCAAATTACTCGCAACCTATAACCCGAACCCCGCAACTCGTAACAAAAAAATTAAATAATGAAAAACTACACCCAAAGCATAGCTGCTTTTCAGGAAGCACAAAAACATATTCCCGGCGGAGTAAATTCTCCGGTACGTTCATTTAAAAGCGTTGACGGCGACCCTCTTTTCATTGCCAGCGCAAAAGGTGCCAAAGTTTTCGACATCGACGGTCACGAATACATCGACTATGTTGGTTCGTGGGGCCCTATGATTCTGGGCCATGCACATCCCGATGTAATCATGGCCATACAGAAAACAGCAGCAAAGGGAACCAGTTTTGGCGCACCGACCCTGCTCGAAACCGAAATGGCGCTTCAAATCAAAAAGATGGTCCCTTCCGTGGATAGCATCCGAATGGTGAACTCCGGAACCGAGGCAACGATGAGTGCTTTGCGTCTGGCCCGTGGTTATACCGGCCGGGAACTGGTTATTAAATTTGAAGGCTGTTACCACGGACACAACGACAGCTTTCTGATCAAAGCCGGATCGGGAGCTTTAACATTGGGAACTCCCAACTCTCCTGGTGTAACTTCGGGAACAGCAAAGGATACGTTAACAGCTGGCTACAATGATCTGGATTCAGTTAAAGAATTATTTATACGATATCCGGAACAAATTGCAGCCCTGATACTTGAGCCGGTTACCGGAAACATGGGTGTTGTTATTCCTGAGCCTGAATTTATTCAGGGAATCCGCGACCTTTGTACCCGATATGGAACCGTACTGATTTTCGATGAAGTAATGACCGGGTTCCGTTTATCGAAAGGCGGGGCTCAACAAATTTTAGGCATCACTCCCGATCTGACCACTTTTGGCAAAATCATTGGAGGTGGATTACCAGTTGGCGCATACGGAGGCAAGCAGGAGATTATGGACAAACTTGCCCCAAAAGGTCCGGTTTACCAGGCCGGAACACTCTCTGGAAATCCGCTGGCTATGGCCGCAGGATTAACCGCATTGAAAATCCTGGACGAAACGGATGGTTTTTACAACATGCTCGAAGATAAATCGGCGCGCTTAGGTGATGGAATTAAGAAATGTCTGGCTGATCTGAATTTTCCGGGCGTGGTAAACCGTGTAGGTTCTATGTTTACGCTTTTCTTTACCGAAGAAGATCATGTAAATTCGTTTGCCGATGCTTGCCGGTGCAACACCGCAACCTATGCCAAATTCTTCAAAATGGCTTTGGAAAGTGGTATTTATCTGGCTCCTTCTCAATTTGAGGCTGGATTTATGTCGGCTGCTCACACGACTAAAAAAATCGATAAAACAATTGAAGCAACTTACGAAGCATTGAAGGTACTTGAGGGATAAGAGATTGGCAGTCAAAGTGTTCAGTCGCATTACCAGCATTACTGAATACTGCGACTGAACACTGAAAATTATTCCATTTGTTAAACACTCAAAATCCAATTATAATCTGGCAGATTTTTTGAAGTAGCATTGGTGCTGATAAGAATTACACCATGAATTTCAGCAAAACAGGAAACAATTAAAACTTACGATCATGAAAACAAAAATTGGAATCTTAGTTTTGGCTTTAAGCACAAGCTTCTTCTCTGTACAGGGGCAACGGCGGGTAGTTACTACTGCCCGTGCAACCAGCTACGACATTAGCGACAATCTGGATCTGGATGCAGTGGCCTCCATTTTCGGCGATTCAGAAAATCTGGAAGACTTTGAACGCAGGCTGAATGATCCGGATAACCGGATTTCGAACCTCGATTTAAATCAGGATGGTTACATCGATTACTTAAGGGTTCTCGAAAATTCATCCGACCGCAATTCATTGGTGGTAGTACAAGCTGTTTTAGATAAAGATGTTTATCAGGATGTAGCCACCATCGAAATTGAAAGAATTTCCAACAACAATCACCGAATTCAGATTGTGGGCGACTCTTACATCTATGGTTCGAATTACATTATTGAACCGGTATTTGTGCGCACTCCATTGATTTTTTCTTTCTTCTGGGGACCACGTTACATTACCTATCATTCGCCATATTATTGGGGATATTATCCTACATATTACCGTTATTACAGACCATATTCGCCATTTAAATATCACAAACACATCCATGTTCATATCAACAGATATAACACTTACAACAGGGTAAACGAAAGGCATATCCATTTTTCAGGAGATAATTACAATCGCATCAGACGCAGCGACTATGCATCAAGATATCCTGACCGTACTTTTGAAAGCAGGAATCACGGAGTAAAAAACAGGTACGAACTTGATCAGCGAAGACCAAACAATCAGGTGAATCGTCAGCGAAACAATGATGTAAATCGTTCGAACGACCGTCAAAATCAGTATAACAGGCCATCCAATACTGGGGGATCTGACCGTCAGCGAGATGTGAGAGAAACCAGACCACAGGTTAATCAGGAAAAATCAGGTCAGACTCAACCGCGTGAATATAAACGGGAATCAAGCAGAAACAGGCCGGAAAATACAGAAAGGCAAATACAGCAGAAAAGCGATACCAGAAATAAATCTTTCGACAATCGCCCAGCTCCTGAACGTCGTTCGGTATCAACCCCTGAAAGATCAACAAAACGGGTTGAAGCCCCTCAACGAAATACAGCTCCGAGAGAAAAATCAGGTTCTGTATCTAATCGTAGCAAATCGAACAGTGAGGTAAAGCAAAGTTCACGAAGCACTCAAAAATCGGAACCACGTATGAAAAATGAGAAAAAAGAAAGCGAAAATAACAGGAGAAGATAAATAGTACTAAAATTAAAACAGATATATTTTGACAACAAATTCTATTCTACTTCAAACACTCCGTGGAGAACATACCGAACGACCACCTGTTTGGTTTATGCGTCAGGCGGGAAGAGTGTTGCCTTCGTACATGAAGATCAAAGAAAATTATACCTTCTGGCAAATGATGCAGAATCCGGAAGTAGCGGCCAAAGTGACGCTGCTTCCGATTGATGATCTGGGGGTGGATGCCGGAATTCTTTTCTCTGACATTTTGGTTATTCCTCATGCGCTGGGCATGGGATTGGAGTTTAACGACAGCGGCCCGGTTTTCGATCAACCACTGGCCTATCGCGAAAATCCGCTGGCCGGACTTCAGGCCGACCCAACAAAGTTGAATTACATTTATGAGGTAATCGACCAGATTATCCGAACAAAAAAAGAGGAGACGCCGCTAATTGGGTTTTGTGGTGCTCCACTGACCGTTTTACTGTTTATGCTTCAGGGTCTGGGCCGGAAGGGTGATTTTCCGGAAGCCATTAAATTTATATACCAGAACAAGGAAACAACAAAAAAACTGATTGAAGTTGTAACCGATCTTTCGATTGTTTATGCGCAGGGTCAGATCGAACATGGCGTGGATGTTTTCCAATTGTTTGATACCCATGCAGGGCTTATTCCTGTCGATTTGTATCAGGAATTGTTTATGCCTTCAATCCGTAAAATCGGTGCTGCCGTGCGCGAAAAAGGCATTCCGTTTATCTTTTTCCCCAAAGGATTGGGAGTTGGAATTGCTGATATAACCCCCGAAGATTGCGATTATCTGAGCATCGACTGGCAGATTCCGATTGAAACTGCCCGAAAAATGGTTGATTCTAAAATCGGATTACAGGGAAATATTGATCCCAGATTGTTATATGCCAGTCAGCCCGAAATTGAAAAAGCATTGCAGCCTTATATTGAATTTGGCAAAAACAACCAAAACTGGATATTCAACCTCGGACATGGTTTTATGCCTGGCATTTCGTTCGAGAATGCCCGCTTCCTGGCCGATTGGGCGAAACGAACCGATTGGAAAAGATAACAAGTGTTACGAGTTGCAGGTTATGAGTTTTGGGTAAAACCAACTCGCAACCTGTAACTCGCAACCCGCAACAATTTACAACTATGATCAACCGCGAATTACTCGAAAAATACAATCATCCGGTTCCCCGGTACACCAGCTATCCACCGGCAAATTTCTTTACTGAAGAGTTTGGCCCTGCCGATTATTTGAAAGCAGTGGATGAATCAAACCAGTGGAACCCGCAAAACATTTCCATCTACATACACATTCCGTTTTGCCTGAAAATGTGCTTTTTCTGCGGATGTAATTCGTACGCATTACGTCAGGCTGAAGTCGTTGAAGCCTACCACAAAGCTCTGATTCAGGAAATTAAGATGATAACTGCGAGATTGGATAAAAACCGTAAGGTTTCGCAAATTCACTATGGAGGTGGCACACCAAACGCCATTCCGGTAGAGTATCTTCAGGAAATTAATGAGTTATTGTTTTCAACGTTCGAGTTTATTCCTGAACCTGAAATCGCCATCGAAGTCAATCCGGCTTACCTTACTTATGAGCAGATGACCGGACTGAAGAAAGCAGGATTCAACCGGTTTAGCATTGGAATTCAGGATTTCAACAATGAAGTATTGGATACAGTAAACCGCGACAAATCTGCTCTTCCGGTAAAAGATATTATTGCTTTTCTTAAGCAGGATTCGCCAGGCATGGCTGTAAATCTTGATTTTATATACGGTTTACCTAAGCAAACAGCCGCCAACTTTTCAGAAACCATCCTGAAAGCTATCGAGTTGAAACCCGACCGGCTGGTGACTTTTTCGTACGCGCACGTGCCATGGGTGAGTAAAATCCAGAAAAAACTGGAGAAGGAAGGACTTCCGGCGCCGGACGAAAAAATAAAAATGTATGAAGCAGCGTTTTCGCTGATGACCCAAAACGGTTACGAAGCTATCGGGATGGACCATTATGCCAATGCCAACGACGAACTTACCGTGGCACGAATCAACAAACAATTGCACCGCAATTTCCAGGGTTATTGCACACGCCGTACCACCGGTCAGGTTTACGCTTTCGGAGTCACAGGAATTAGCCAGCTGGAAGGCGTTTATGCGCAAAATACGAAGTCTATAGACGAATATATCGCCAAAATTAATCAGGGCGAACTGACGACCATTAAAGGTTATACACTCTCAAAACAGCAGGTTGTTGTGCGCGAAGTAATTACCGAACTGATGTGCAACGAACAAATCGTTTGGAGTCGTTTGGGCGAAATCCTTGGTATGACTTCCGAAGAAGTAAAAGCCCATACGGTTTACAATCCGGAGCTACTGCGGCAATTTGAAACAGACGGAATCATCACTCTTTCCGACGAGAAAATACAAATCACGCCTGATGGACAATTGTTTATCCGCAATGTAGCCGCATCGTTCGATCCACTCATTCAGGCCGGACAAACAAACTTTTCAAAACCAGTTTAATCGTTTACGATTTACAATTCTTCAAACTAATTAATCATGGCCGAATCCCTCAAACCCGAAATCGTAATTATTGGCGCCGGTCTTACTGGCCTCACCATGGGTTTTTACCTTAAAAAAGCTGGTATTAATTTTCTGATCATCGATAAATCGGCCAAAACCGGAGGTGTGATTCAAACCATCAGCGAAAAGGGGTTTGTTTATGAAACCGGCCCAAATACTGGTGTTGTCTCAAGTCCTGAAATGGCTGAATTGTTTGAGGATCTGGGCGGAAAATGTGAACTCGAAATAGCCGATCCGAGCGCTAAACGGCGACTGATCTGGAAAGATAACGAGTGGCATGCACTTCCCTCCGGACTTTGGTCAGCCATCACTACCCCGCTTTTTACCTGGGGCGATAAGTTCGGAATTTTGGGCGAGCCCTGGCGCAAAAAAGGAACCAATCCAAACGAAACACTAGCCGATCTGGTGAAACGACGGATGGGCAAAAGCTATCTCGATTATGCGATCGATCCGTTTATCTCCGGAATATACGCCGGAAACCCGAAAGAATTGGTGACCCGTTATGCAATGCCCAAACTTTGGAGACTGGAACAAGAATACGGTAGTTTCATTCGAGGCGCCATAAAAAAAGCAAAACTTCCAAAAACTGAACGAGATAAAAAAGCGACAAAAGAGGTATTTTCGGCCAAAGGTGGACTGGGAAATTTAATAAAGGCTTTGACCGATGCCATAGGCGAAGAGCATTTTTTGCTTTCGGCAGAAACGATGATAAAATCATCGGGAACCGGATTTCAGATGCAGGTTACTACTCCTGAACAAATGATTCAGTTCGAAACAAAACGTCTGGTAACCACTTGCGGCGGTTATGCGTTGGCTGATTTATTGCCATTTCTGAACGAGGAAGAAGCTGCACCGTTCAACGACCTGAAATATGCTGCCGTTACGCAGGTTTTGCTCGGGTTCGAAAAATGGAAAGGTATATCATTAAAGGCATTTGGCGGATTAGTTCCCGGCAGGGAAAACAAAAATATTCTTGGTGTGTTATTTACCTCGTCGTTCTTTGAAGGCCGCGCCCCAAAAGGAGGAGCGTTACTTTCGGTTTTTATGGGAGGTACCAAACGCCCCGATATTGCCGGAATGGATAATTACGAGATTGAGTCGCTCATAAACAAGGATCTTCCCCGAATGATGAGCAACCGTTCGCTAAATCCAGATATGCTCCGTATTCTGCGCTATCCGAAAGCTATTCCGCAATACACCGAAAGTAGTGGAAAACGCTTCGAAATGATTGAACTGCTTCAGCAAAAATACCCTGGACTGATTCTGGCCGGAAATATTCGCGACGGCATTGGGATGTCCGACCGGGTAAAGCAGGGTCGCACGATTGCCGAAGAACTGATTGGGAAAATCAACGGTCATTAATAGTCATTTAATTGCACATTCAGAATTTCCCAATGACGCGAAGTAAATAACTATAAATGCTTTGATTTTGTTCTCGTGTCCGTTGCCTAAAGGCAAACGGCAAAGGATATTGGGGCTTTTTATTAGAATTGAGCTATTCTTTGCCGTCTGCTTTAGCTGACGGACATTTTATTAATACAAAAAATAATCTTGTGAACGTATCGAAAACTGCCGCTATTTACAAAAACATACAAAAAACAATTTGCCGCACACTGGAAGAAGTCGATGGAACCGCCAAATTCACTGAAGACGCCTGGGAAAAAGAGATAGGCTCGGGTCTGACCTGTGTGATGCAAAACGGCTCAATCATCGAAAAAGCCGGTGTCAATTTTTCGCATGTCCGGGGCAGTTTTAACGAAAACATGGCCAATCTGCTGGGCGAGAATGCAAATTCGTTCGCAGCAACAGGTATTTCGTCTATTCTTCACTCCGGAAACCCTTTTGTTCCAACCATTCACATGAACGTCAGGCATTTCAGTCTCGACAACGGTTCATCGTGGTTTGGTGGCGGCATCGACCTCACTCCCACTTACATCAATCCGGATGAAGCCCGCTGGTTTCATCAAACCCTGAAAGACATTTGCGACAAGTACGATACTTCATTTTATCCGGAATGGAAAACCTGGGCCGACGACTATTTCTATCTTCCACATCGTCAGGAAACACGTGGAGTTGGTGGAATTTTCTTTGATCGGATTCAGGCATCAGGAGAGATTGACCTCGAGAAAATGCTTAAGCTGACTTCTGACCTGGCCAATGCCTACCCGATAATTTACAGCCGCTTAATGAAAGACAACGGACATCAGCCGTTTACTGAAGCTCAGAAAAGGTGGCAGAAAATTCGTCGAGGCCGGTACGTGGAGTTTAACCTGATTCACGATCGCGGCACCAAATTCGGATTGGAATCGGATGGCAACATCGAATCCATACTGGTTAGTTTACCTGCCGAAGTGGAATGGGTGTATCAATATCAACCCGAACCGGGTAGCCCCGAAGCAAAAACTCAGGAGCTACTGATGAAAGGGATTGATTGGATTTAGATAGACACTTTGGGAAAAAAGAGTCGTCAGACAAGCTTAATCCTCAGAATCCGCTTAGTTTTCGCGGTAATTTTAAACCGGTTATCCATGCGTTTACCGACTATCCAAACCAGTTGGTTGCCGCTGGCTAAAATCCAGGCATTTTCTTTCTCCGGAATGGAGTACTTCTCGTCGATAAAGAAATCGCTTAACTTTTTTAGCCCTGTCATACCGAGGGGTTGGAAATATTCGCCTTCGTTCCAATGCCTGATAATCAGCGGAAAAATAAGTTTATCCAGATCCAGATCAACCATATTCGGGTTTGTTGAAAACCTGAAATCAGGAGTTCTTTCAAATTTTTCAAGCGAAAAATGAAGGGGTGAACTCATTTTTGTGCAATCTTCTTCAATGTAAAAAATCCGCTCCTGTTTCGTTCTGATGGGAGAAATCAGCAGATATTCGCGATCTTTCACCAAACGGTAATCTTCGGAAAAGAATTTACGGCCCGATTCTTTGTTTAACGAATCCATAATGTCGTCAATCTGTTCAGCCTGAAATCCAAATTCACGGATTAGCTCAAACAGAATTGTGCGCAACGGATTCAGGTTTTGAAGTTTTTCAATGTTAATCATTACCCCTTGTGCATCTTCAGAAAAAACCATCGCTTTAATTTCGCTCATCCGTTGCTGAAAAAGCTGCCCTGTTTCGTGCAGGTTCCCAATGGTTTTCAGTGCATTTCTCCTGAAGGCCGGATTTACTTGTTCGAGCAAGGGTAATATTTCCTGACGAATGAGGTTGCGTTTGTATAAAGTTTCAAGGTTTGTTGAATCGGTTCGGTAATCAATTGACATTCGTTGGCAGTATTCCAGAATTTCGGCCCGGTTGGTAAACAACATCGGCCTTATAATTTTTCCTGATTTGGGCTGAATACCGCTCAAGCCCTTGATGCCACTTCCTCTGGAAAGGTTGATCATGAAAGTCTCGATTACATCGTCCTGATGATGTGCTGTTGCCAGAAAATCGTAACCATGCCTTTCAATCAGATCGTTAAACCAGTCGTAGCGCAAATCGCGGGCAGCCATTTCAATCGAAATACCTTCGAGTTTAGAATATTCTTCGGTACTGAATTTTTGGGTATGAAAAGCCAGATTATGCCGATCGCAATAGTCTGAAACAAACTGTTCGTCGCCATCCGATTCGTTTCCGCGCAAGCAAAAATTGCAATGAGCAACCGCTACCGAAAAACCAGCATTGGCAAACAAATGCAACATCAGCATCGAATCGGCGCCACCGCTCACTGCCAGCAAAATTCGTTGTGACGAGTGAAACAGCTTTTCGCTATGAATGTATTTCAGAAATTGCTCGACCATTCGGAAAAGTATAAAGTTAAAGCCCCCACCAAACCTCCCCCGAAAGGGGAGGCTTTAAAAGCTCGGCAAATATATTTTAAAAGTCATTGTTTAATGCTTAAATGTTCCAATTTGCGTTTTTCTCCCCCTCCTTTCGGAGGGGGTTGGGGGGAGGCTTCTATTATCTTGATGCCACCAATTCTGCAATCCGTACAATCACTTCCACCGCTTTTTGCATCGATTGTACGGGTACAAACTCGAATGGGCCATGAAAGTTATGTCCTCCGGCAAAGATGTTCGGACAGGGCAAGCCTTTCCACGAAAGCTGTGCACCATCGGTTCCGCCACGAATCGCTTTTATTTTGGGGATAACACCAACATCTTTCATTGCCTGTTCGGCCAGATCGACAATGTATTTTACCGGCTCAACTTTTTGTTTCATGTTGTAATACTGATCGGCCATTTCAAGCGATACAGTTCCTTGTCCGTAACGAAGATTGATCAAACTGCACACTTCTGTCATCAGCTTTTTCTTCGCTTCGAATTTAGCCAGATCGTGATCGCGGATAATGAATTCAAGTTTGGAAAGCGAAACATCACCTTCAAACGAAGTGAGGTGAAAAAAACCTTCATAACCTGTAGTGTATTCTGGTCGTTGTTCCGGCGGAAGCATTTGTACAATTTGCATGGCTACCAGCGCTGAGTTGATCATCGTATTTTTTGCATAACCTGGATGCACGCTGCGGCCTTTCACTGTAATTTTTGCACTGGCGGCATTGAAATTCTCGTATTCGAGTTCTCCAATTTCACCTC
>Ga0154413_1180_pt6 | contig 16944 bp, 13 predicted proteins | sample RifGroB2_FD_115917 | JGI IMG/M metagenome (GOLD analysis project Ga0154413, IMG submission 115917) | Bacteroidetes bacterium GWB2_41_8 | reverse complement strand
AAATCTTTACCTGCATCAGGAGCGAAAAATAGATTCTGCCAACGTAGAGTTGATATTTTATTGGTGAAATTTGAGAAAATATAATCCACATTTAGCTGGATAAACTTCTTGTTGTAATTGGCATTCGCCCGAATTTCGCTGACATTGTATTTCATTGGATTGGGCAACTGGACGTTGAGCGTACGAGGCGGACGGTCACCAAGAGTACCGTTCGTTCCGAGGTTGCCGTCTCTCTGCTCATTCATAAAATTGACGCCGAGCTTAAAGCCATGATAAGCAGGTAGGTTTAATGCCAATGTAACCTTGTCGCGTTGTGTTCCAAGATTAACCGGCATTACCAAACCAGAACTCATGTATTTCGACAGAAGATTATCGTTGATTGCCATTTGTGCCGTAGTAGGAACAAGAGATGGAGTACCGGTCGCATTGTTGCCGTCTTTGGTAATTCCTGAAAGAGACGGTAAAGTATAAAGACCGTTGCCTCCATTAACATAAGGTGTCCTTGTATTGTTGCTGATGTGATGTGGGGTTCCGCTGTAATTAATAATCACATTCCAGCGACTTTTCACATTTCCAATTTTAAATGCGGCATCCTGATCTTTGCGAAACAGTTTGTTCCCTTCAATATCTAAAAACAACCCGCTCTTTTGATTGAAAAGATTGAAATACAAGTTTTGAATGGAGATTCCATCGCGGAGATCACGATATTCGTTAAACTTGCTTGAGTTGTTGTCAATATTGATTTTATTCAGATTTGGAGTAATACCACCTGAAACCTGAATTGAATCCTGTCCGAATGATTGTACTGAAAACGAGATAAATAGTACCGCAGAAATTAAATATATTGCTTTTTTCATTTTGATTCCTCCTTGGTTTATCTGGTTAGTTTTGTACCCGATGGGTGGTTTGAACCGTGTACGCTCATGTGGCAATTGACGCATCCGTTACCATAAGGAGTACTAACCCTGTTATAGCGGTATTCATTAACGTGACCGCCGTATTGGTGACAGCTCACACACAAAGTTGCGCTTTGGGTAACAAGCATGTTTTTATTATTCGTTCCATGTGGATCATGACAAGTCATACAATCTTCGCGGGCAGGTGCGTGTTCCCAAAGAAAAGGACCACGTTTTTCCTGATGGCAACTATAGCAAGTTTCATTTACATTGCCTTTCGTAAGCATACCACGTCCGGGAGCCCCGTGAACATTGTGACACGATGAGCAGTCGATTTTACCTTCCTTAACCGGATGCCTGAAATTTCTGCTCATTTTAGCCTGAACATCTTTATGGCAGCTTGAACAAAGATCCAATTGAGTTGATTTTGATAACAAGGCAGTTTCTGAACGCTTTTCCATAACCGTATGACAGGATACACAGCCCACATCCGCAGTTTTATGCAATCCCGTTTTCCAATGCATACGCTCTCCACCCTGATGGCATTGCATACATGCAGCGGAGTATTGTTCCACAGAAAATTTCAGTTTATCGTCAGGTTCTTCGGCGTGCTTGCTTCTCGGACCGTGACACGATTCGCAATTGGTTGCTTCCAATGAGCCTTTGGGGTTTAGCTCAAACATGCGTCCATGTACTGTTTCTTTGTATTTTCCATGAACCTCGTCATGGCATTCCAAACATGTTTTTGTGTTTCCAACAAAAGTTGCCCCTTTAAAACCAGCGTTCAGTTTTACCCAATCGAGCCCATTCTTTCCGGTTTTCTCCTGTCCCTGAGCAGCAATACTGACAAGGAAATAAGACAAGAGACTGAAGGCGATGATGAAAATTGATTTACTTTTCATTTGTAATAGAGTTAGTTAGACGAATAATCAAAATCTTTATTTCCACAAATAATTCCTTTAATTATTCATTATTTATAAAGACCCAAAAGTATTCCTTTTACATTTATTAACTATTGATAGCTGATGATTTAAGATGAAATTTCAACTGATATTAATCAAGTTCAAATAATGTTTATAATATCTTAGATTTGGAAATTAATTATTCTCGCTCATCCGAATTTAAATCATAATTCAGATGAACTGGTGATGTTTTGTGTAATTTGCTCTTGCGGTTTGTTTTCCGGTGAAAATCGCTGAACAAATGGTTTATAGCAACACGAAATAACCATCGTCAAATCATTAAATCTGAGGTTCCAAACGCTGAAGAAGTTGTCAGTTGCCAGGCTTCCACCTTCAAACACCAAGGTTAACAGGTGGGTTTTGCAGCATTTGCGATGGATCGTAGTTTGTGCCGGATTGATTGCCGAAACGGTTTACTTTATCAAGGAATAATATATATGGACAACTGGACAGTAATCATCAGTTTTACATACAGCTACGAAGCGCATTTGGCAAAAGCGAAACTCGAATCAGAAGAATTTGAAGTGATTTTGCGAGACGAACTTAACGCGCAGGTTTGCGAGGCCGGTGCCAATGCTGTTGGTGGTGTAAAATTGTGCGTCCGCGAATCGGATGTGATCAGGGCAATTCATTCGCTTAAAGAGGGCGGATATATTCAGGAATCTGTTGAAAATGAATCCCAGTTTATGAAGAGTTTCGGCCAATATACTTCACAAATTCCGATGATTGGTCAATTATCTCCTGAATTGGTTCTGATGATTCTACTAGCGTTGATCATTATTTTGATTTTTATTCCATTGGCTATTATGTATATGTCATAATTTTAACTTTTTAACTCCCGACTTTTTCCTGAGAACAAACCAGCAACCTGTTAAGGTAAGCAGCAACAACTGAATCCCGCTGAAAGCAATCCAGAACGGCATCAAAGTTTTGCCTACAATCGCCTCACCGGTATGCAAATCCATCACCAGTTTGTGCAAAGTTTGGGGCTGCTTTTGCTTTGAACCTGCAAGCTTTGCGGAAAACTCTTTGACTAGCTGATTATCCCTGATTTCTGCGCCATTCCGGTCGAACAGCAAAACTCCACTTTTTCCGGCACTTACCAGTAGCTGATTGTTTGGGGTCCGGCTAACATGGAATACATCCTTGTCATTCAATCGGACGATTGTGTTTCCGACCATTTGCCACAAACCCTGTTTGCTGGCAACGTAAAGCGTGTCGTTTACCAGTAGCAGCGAACGCACATCGCTTCCGGCCAACTCCGGCACCGATTTTACTTCGCCAGCTTCCAGAATGTAAAGCCCGTTTTTCGAACCTGCAAACTGCCGGTCGGCGCTAACTGCCATCGATTTGATTTCATTTTCGGCATACTTGCCCGACGACATGGTTGGCACATTGATTTTCACCCTGTCCATGTGCAGTACACCATCGAGTGCCAGTAAAATGGCGGTGATGCTGATCAGGAAAGCGGGAAACAGGAAAAGTATTCCCGGCCATTTGTGAAGTGCGCGAATTTGTTTGAATGAGAACATCGTGATTGATTTTAAAATTTCCAGCTTAATCCAACTAAAAATACCTGCCCCAAACCGTACTCGGTTTCAATGGTTGACGATTTATCGGTGCGTTCTGTTTTGCGTTTCACCAGACTGTCGAAAACATCGGTCATTCGGAATGTCAACGCTCCGTTGGTCAGGAAGCGTTTTTCAACGCCCAGGTCGGCAAACCAGATGGTACTTTCCTGTTTCGACTCCGAAACCTTTGGCCCCACGGCATTGAACGCTAATTGTGCGGACCAGCCCTTCGGTAAAGTAAAATCGGTGATTGCTTTTCCTGACCATTTGTACTGATCGCTCAAGGCATCTCCGGAATATGCGCCGCTTGTAATTTCAGATTCGAATTGAGCAAAGCTCAAAGCCAGTTGCCAAAAATCGAATGGTTTGATGGTTGACATCAGCTCGTAACCCGCCACGTAGGCGCGGCCTGTGTTCTGCGGCTGTTCGGTGACAATGCCGTTGTCGTCTTCGGTAATGGTTTTCTGAATCACATCAGTAATGTCGCGGTAAAACAGGTTGGCACCCACGTTGAATTTGCTGAAGTTTTTCAGGTAGCCGAGCTCATATGCCCAGGCTTTTTCAGGCTTCAGCTCTGGGTTTCCTTTGGCATATTTAGTTGGTTCCTTTTGCTCGGTAAACGGATTCAGGTCTTTAAACCCGGGGCGACGGATGCGGCGACCAACATTCACTGTCAGGTACTGCGTTTTGTCTAAATTGAAAGTTGCGGAAGCGGAAGGGAGCAGCAAACTGTAATTTTTCGAAGCATTCAGATCGGTAGTTTGCGCGTTGCCTTTGGTTTGGGTGGTTTCGAAACGCAAACCGGCCTTCAGTTTCAGGAATGCTACTTTGTATTCGTCGGTTACAAAAAATGCGTGGGTTGTTTCGTTCACTTTAAAGTTATCGAACCCGTTACTCGACTTGGTCCAGGTGGTGTCCTTGTAGCTGAATTTATCTGTCGTATTGTTGAATTTACGCGAATCGGCTTCACCGGCATAACCCACATTCAGCAGGTTTTTACCCAGTTTCAGTTTCGAAAGCGTAGCATTCCACAGGAGTTTTTCACTATTCTGATTTTCGTATTTATTTTCGAGCGCTGGCTGAAAATTCGCCCATTTCCCTTTCGAAGTCAATGCGTACGTTGCTTTCTCTTCAGTTTTCTTCTGTTCTTCGGTCTGGTAGCTGGCATTAATCAGCAATTTCGTTTGTTTAGCAAACGTGTGCTCGAACGCCCCATAAACCTGGTGATAATTGTTCGGTTTGTACTCGGATTTTACTTCCTCGGCAGCCGATTTAAATTTGCCCGAACCGTCGGTGCGTGTGTATTCCAGCGAGCGGTCCTTGTCTTCGAGCTGGTAGCCATAAATGTACTCGGCGCTCAATTTGGTTTTTGGCTGAAGCAGGTATTCGAAGCCGGTGCGCAGATTGTGGTTGGTGAAATTTTTGTTTTCCAGCTCGTACGAATCTTCCACCTGTGTGACCGCACCGTTTTTGAGATCAGTTTTTAACTTGTCTTTTGGCTTGGGCAGGTTCCGGTTCAGGAAATCGTAATTGGCAAACACGTTCAACTTTTCAGTTTTATTCGAAATCGAAAAACCTCCCGAGTTGCCGTTGTGGTTTCCGCCCATCGCCTCCGCTTTGCCGTGAAGCCCGAAATTGGCATTGTCTTTCAGCACAATATTCACAATTCCGTTGATGCCCTCGCCCTGATATTCAGCGCCTGGAACGGCCATAATTTCGATGTGGCTGATGCTTCCGGCGGGAATTTGGTCGAGCACCGTTTCGCGGTTGTTGCCACTCAATCCCGACTCACGTCCGTTGATCAGCACTTTGGTGTAGGCATTGCCCAAGCCGCGGAAGCGAATGTCGCGGTTGTGACCCGGGCTTCCGCCCATTGCCACCGACGGCATGTTTTTCAGGATGTCGCCCGCTGTTCCGCCACTTTGCGAAATAAGCGAACTGGTTTTATACTTGATGAGCGACGGCTTGATTTCGCTGATGTGCGAGGTTCCGGTTATCAATACTTCTGCCAAATCGGTAATTGTGGCCACCATTTGAATGTCGTGAAGGTTGACGGTTGCGGCATCGCCGGCGACTCCCACCGGGCTCGACCATGTTTCGAAACCCAGCAAAGAAACGGTCAAACGGTAATCGCCGTTCTTAATATTGTTCAGGCAGAAATAACCTTTGTCGTCGGCCATTACTTTAATCGCCTGTCCATCGCTGTTCCGGGTGAGAACCACGCTGGCAAAAGCCACCGGATCATTTCCGGCATCAATCAGGTTTCCGGTTACCCGGTACTGCGCCAAACCAGCCAAAATACCAGCCCATACAATCAATCCAATCACAATCAAAAACTTTTTCATCGCTTGTACATTTACTTTGATTTTACGGCGACAAAACTATCAGCTGACCACCACAGCCACAATCCCAACAAATAGGGATATTTAAACGAACTTATATTCTAAATGTTAATCCTTCACAGAACTTGGTTATATTTACAACTCAAGTTAAAATTCGCAAAACGAGTGCTATTTCCAAAAACAAAAACTATGAAGCATTCTCAATTGATTTCGAAAATTCTGAATTACATCGAGCTTGACAGTGAGGTCGATAATTTTGATAAAATTCATGAAGCAATTGAAAAAGATTTGATATTCAAGGGTACAAATCTTTGGATTTTGGCATTTGCTATTATCGTTGCGTCAGTTGGGTTAAATATGAATTCAACTGCAGTTATCATCGGTGCGATGCTTATTTCTCCATTAATGGGGCCAATCAATGGAATGGGCTATAGTATTGCGACGTATAATTTTCAACTATTCAAACAGGCATTAAAAAACTTTATATTCGCTGTTTCTGCCAGCTTAATTGCTTCAACAACCTATTTTCTGATTAGCCCTATCTCTACTGCCCATTCCGAGTTACTGGCCCGCACCAGCCCGACGATTTACGACGTACTGATTGCCTTGTTTGGTGGATTAGCGGGTATTGTTGCCATCAGCAGCAAGCAAAAAGGAAATGTTATTCCGGGTGTTGCCATTGCAACTGCATTGATGCCGCCACTTTGCACTGCTGGTTATGGTCTGGCTACATTGCAATTTAGTTACCTGTTCGGGGCATTGTACTTGTTCACCATCAATGCTGTCTTTATCGCAATTTCATCAGTAATTGTTTCTCAAATCCTAAAGTTTCCGATTCGGACTCTGGTTGATGCAGGACAAAAGAAAAGAGTAAACCAATGGATATCCTTTGTCATTATACTGGTTCTCATTCCAAGCATTTACTTTGGCTATGTTTTGGTAATGAAAGAAAAATTCATTGAAAGAGGTTCTGAATATGTAAGCTACGTGAGTATTGCCGAAGGAAATTATTTGTTAAAAAGTGAAATTAATCCCGACAAAGAAACGATAACCCTGATTTATGGTGGAGTCTCGTTAAGTGATACCCAGAAAGATAAGATCAAAGAAAATGCAAAGTTATTTGATTTGGAAAATGCAAAAATAGAATTTCAGCAAGGATTCTCGTTCGACCAGATAACCCGGAAAAACAGCGAGATAGAAAATCTTTCAGCAGAAATAAACCGTCTTTCGCAGCTGCTTAAAACAAAAGAAGAACAGCTTGAAATAATATCAAACAAAAACGACATGGGAAAACAGATTCTGGATGAGATAAAAGTTTTATACCCTCAAATAACAAGCTGCACTTATGCCGAATCGAATGTATTCAACAGCAAAAACACTAGTTCACAGAAAGTTATAATCATAGCATTTAAAACTGATGGAAAGGGTATTCTTAATCATGAAAAGAAAAAAATTGAAGATTGGCTCATAGCCCGGCTAAAATCAAATAGTTTAAAAATCTTTTTCGAAAACTAAGTGTTTAAATTCTCCAGATTACAATATTTTATAAAATGGCAAAACAAACTCCAATAGATTACCTGATAAAACCAATGGGTCGGTTCATGAACAACTCGACAACCAGTGGAATCGTTCTTTTTATTGCGGCTTTAGCTGCGCTGATCATGGCAAATTCGCCTCTTTCTGATTTCTACAAAGGCTTGTGGGAATATAAGTTCACCATAGGGTTCGAGAACTATAACATTTCGAAAACAGTGAGCCACTGGATAAACGACGGACTGATGGCAATGTTCTTTTTCGTAATCGGTCTTGAACTTAAACGTGAAGTAATTGGCGGCGAACTTTCGAACCCGAAAGATGCAATTTTGCCGATTTTTGCTGGTATTGGCGGAATGGTCGTGCCTGCTGTAATCTATTTGTTTTTTAACTTCGGAAGTGAAACTGAAGGTGGATGGGGTATTCCGATGGCGACAGATATCGCTTTCGCACTTGGAATCATTTATCTTTTGGGCGATAGAGTTCCACTTTCACTAAAGATATTTCTGACCGCTCTTGCCATTGCCGACGACCTTGGCGCCGTATTGGTAATCGCATTCTTTTATACCTCGCAAATATCATACACCAGTCTTGCGATTGGAGCCGCGTTTTTGGTAGTACTTTATACTGCCAACCGAATTGGCGTTAGAAGACCCGCATTCTATGGCATTATCGGAGTTGGCGGAGTTTGGCTGGCATTTCTGCTTTCAGGCGTTCATGCAACCATTGCAGGCGTTTTGGCCGCGCTCACCATTCCGGCCAACGTGAAAGTTGACGACATTCTTTTCTCCAGAAAACTTCGTCAACTGGCCGTTTCGTTCGAAAATGCCGAAAAAAACGAGAACAGTCTGATCACAAAAGAACAACTCGAAGTTATTGAAGACGTTCGGAATTGTTCGAAAGCCGCGATAACTCCGCTTCAGCAAATCGAACACAGCCTGCATCCAATTGTCGCGTTTATAATTTTACCCCTCTTCGCTTTCGCAAATACCGGAGTCGAATTTTCGGGCAACTTTGCTGAAGGCCTGACTTCAAACATCACATTGGGCATTATTTTCGGACTATTGTTTGGCAAGTTTATAGGCATTGTTGGTGTAACAAAGCTGATTGTGTTCTTTAAACTGGCCGCACTTCCGCAGGGTGCCAACTGGAAACAGCTTTATGGCGTTGCCCTGCTCGCTTCTGTCGGATTTACCATGTCGCTGTTTATTACCGAACTGGCTTTTACAAATCCGGAGCACATCGTTCAGGCAAAATTCGGAATTATAATTGCCTCGGTTATTGGCGGCATTTCGGGCTATTTATTATTACGAAAAGGCAATTAACCTGAACAAAAACAGAAGGGCGCAAGCATTTATCACAATAATACATGCAAAATTTTACCTTTGATGTTCTGATTTCAACTACGCGCCCGATGCTATGAAAAAATTTGCCTTATTCCTTTTATTACTGCTGCCCGTCAGTATGTTCGGGCAATTATTCCCGAAGGTTCCCGATTTCAAGGGAAATATTGAAAGAATCGTTGAGAAAAGGTACGGTAAAGAAGTTTTCTCTTCAAAACGAGATTCAGGGCTTTTCAAGCCGGGAGCATTTTCGGGATGGAAATATACTTACCTTTTCGACGGAAACTCGCAACTTACGAGACAGGTAAATACCCTAAAAAGAAAGGTGATGACTGAATATATGTACCAAAGTGAGACAACAGGCAACAAACTGATCAAAAGGGAAACAACTGAAAATCATACCAATGACACGAAAGAAAACAGCATTGAGTACGAGAATTTTACCAACTCTCGCGGCCTCATCGAAAAAGTGAACTCATGGTCGGTAAACAAAAAGAGCGGCACCCGTGAATTACTGCTGTTCGAAACCGAAACGGAATACGATAACGACAAACTGACTGGATTTACACGCTACTATATTGCCGAAAAAGGCGACACCACCGGCGGAGAGCGATTCAGTCTTTTCTACGATTCAGCCAGTCAGTTAATCAGGATTGAACGCAAAGACATTGTATTGGATTTAAAAACCATTCTGTACTACGATTACAACGAGCAGGGAGATGTCAATCATTTTTCGATCGACTATTTAGTGGGATTGCGAAATTTCGATAACAACAAAAAGCAGGATATTTACTTTAAATACGACCGGCATGGCAACTGGGTAAAAAGGTATTATTCAGTATCGGATAAAAAGAAAGTCCTCGAAGCCAAAAGATCCATAAAATACAGGTAATCCGTTATTCAGAATTTGGTATGGAAAACTATCATCCAGCATCAAAACGACTTATTATCAGAAAATTGATACCCAGCGATGCTGATGATATTTTCGAATACCGGTCGGATTCGGAAGCAAATAAATACCAGGGTTGGATTCCCACAACAATTAACGATGTCCACCACTTCATTACCCACAAAATTTCTCCTGAAATAAACCTTCCAGGAACATGGGTTCAATTTGCAATTATAAAAAAAGACGACGATAAACTGATAGGCGATATTGGTATTCATTTCCTGACTGTTGATGAATTCCAGGTTGAAATTGGCTGCACACTCAACAAAAAATTTCAGGGCAAAGGCTACGCCACCGAAGCACTGAAAGCAACAATCAGTTACCTTTTCGAACAATTGGGCAAACGCCGTATTATTGCTTCCATCGATCCGCGAAACCAACCATCAATCAAGCTGTTTGAACGGCTCGGATTCAGAAAAGAAGCTCAATTCAGGGAAAGTATTCTACTAAACGGCGAATGGGTTGACGATTTGGTTTATGCCTTGCTGAAAGATAAATGGAGATAAGAACAAGAACTTTGGCTTTTTTTATTCCTCCTCAACTCCCTTTCTTTGCATTCTTTCATTCAATGGCTTTGAACTGAAAAATTGATACCTTTGTTTTCATGACATTGAATTTCAATACTCATGGAAAGTGAATTTGATAAAGAGCGAATTATAAATCATTGGATCGAAAGTTCTGAAAAGGATTTCAAAGCTATGATAGATCTGCATCAAACCCAGAATAACAATTGGGCATTGTTTATGGGGCATTTGGTGATTGAAAAGCTTCTTAAAGCAGCTTACCTGAAATCAAAAGGTGAATTTCCTCCAATGATACATGATTTGAGACGGATTTGTGAAAAAGCCGATATTGAAATGGATTTATCGCATCAAATACTTTTAGACAGTATCTCGCGATTCAATATTAACGCCAGATATGATGATTACAAACAAAGTTTTTACAAGCTTTGTACTGATAGTTTTACTGCTGAATGGATTGATAAAATTAAAGACTGCCGGTTATGGATAAAAGCGAAGCTTTAAGGATAAGCAAAGGATATTTACAGCGCGTTCGGAATTCTGATTTAGAATTTTCAGAAGCATGGTTATTCGGGTCTTTTGCCAAAGGGAATCAGCATGATAATAGTGATATCGATTTGGCGATTGTGTTAAATAGCAATACCAATCATACTTTTGAGACTGAGGTAAAATTAATGGTCATACGGAAAGGCGAAGAAACAATTATTGAACCTCATGCTTTTACCAAAGAAGAGTTTGATTTTCGTGTCCCAATTGTCGGTCAGATTCTTAAATATGGAATTAAAATAGAAATCTGACCATTATTCTTCCCCAACACCTTCCAGCAACTCTTTCGCCTTTTTTACACTTTTCACTTTTTCAAATGTCAGCGTAAGTTTGTTATTGCCTTCTTTCATGCGGCAGGTTTGGTGATGAGTTTGTACATATTGAAGCACTTTCCCGAATATGGGCGACTGGTAATAAACCGATTGCGGATCGGAAATAAAATGGCAAACCATCTTTTGATGTTTCAGGACAATTTTCTCGATTCCAAGTTCAACAGCTATCCGGCGCAGGCGAACCACTTCAATCAGTTCAACACTTTCGGGAGGTAATTTGCCAAAACGGTCGGCCAGTCCGGCTTCGAACTGTACAAGAGCATCTTCGGTTTCGAGGTTGTCGAGTTCGCGGTAAAGTAACATTCGTTCCGAAATGCTCTGAATATATTTATCCGGAAACAGCAATTGCAGATCGGTATCAATCTGGCAATCGTTCCCAAATTTCACCTTCAGGAATGCCTGCGAAGTATCTTCCTTTTCGTCTTTGAAAAGCTCTTTAAAATCGGTCTGTTTCAGTTCCAGAATCGCCTCATTCAGGATACGGTGATAGGTTTCGAAACCTATATCTGCAATAAATCCGCTCTGCTCGGCACCCAAAAGGTTTCCTGCACCGCGAATGTCCAAATCCTGCATAGCAATATTGAAACCACTTCCCAGCTCCGAAAACTCCTCGATGGCTCTCAAACGACGGCTTGCTTCGGGCGTTAAAGTTGAAAGTGGCGGCGCCAGCAAGTAACAAAACGCTTTTTTATTCGATCGACCAACTCGTCCGCGCAATTGGTGCAAATCGCTCAGTCCAAAATTTTCGGCATGGTTGATAATGATTGTATTGGCATTTGGAATATCCAGTCCCGATTCGATAATGGTAGTGGCAATCAGCACGTCAAATTCGCCATTAATAAAATCCATCATCAGTTTTTCGAGTTTTTGACCGTCCATCTGCCCGTGACCAACTACTGTGCGAACGCCCGGCACCAGCTTGCGGATCACCGTTTCGACCTCGAAAATATTTGAAACACGGTTATGGATGAAAAACACCTGTCCATCGCGCGCCAACTCGTACTGAATCGCTTCGCGGATAATTTCCTCGCTGAAGCCGTGCAACTCGGTGGCAATCGGATACCGGTTGGGTGGCGGTGTTTGTATAATCGATAAATCGCGGGCGCCCATCATTGAGAATTGCAGCGTTCTCGGAATCGGGGTAGCTGTCAGGGTGAGCGTGTCCACATTCAGCTTCATTTGTTTCAGCTTTTCCTTCACCGAAACACCGAATTTCTGTTCTTCATCAACAATCAGCAAACCCAGATCTTTAAAAACCACTTCTTTGCCCACCAGTTTGTGCGTTCCTATCAGAATATCAACCTTTCCCGCTTTCGTATCTGTCAGTACTTGCTTCAAATCAGCTGGTTTGCGTAAACGACTGATATATTCGACCCTGGCCGGAAAATCAGAAAGCCGGTCGGAAAATGTTTTGAAATGCTGAAGCGCCAGAATGGTTGTTGGAACCAGCACTGCCACCTGTTTGCTGTCGGCTACTGCTTTAAAAGCGGCACGAATCGCAATTTCGGTTTTCCCAAAACCCACATCGCCGCAAACGAGCCGATCCATCGGAATCTCCTTTTCCATGTCTTCCTTCACGGCAATGGTCGATTTCATCTGGTCGGGCGTGTCTTCGTATATAAACGAAGCTTCCAGTTCCTTCTGAAGGTACGAATCGGGCGAAAAAGCGAAACCACGTTCCTGGCGTCGGGCAGCATACAGCTCTATCAATTCTTTGGCAATGTCTTTAACCTTCAGCTTGGTACGGTCTTTCAGCTTTTGCCACGCGCCACTTCCCAGTTTACTGATGCTGGGTTCGGTTCCGTCTTTCCCCTTGAATTTCGAGATGCGGTGAAGATTATGAATACTCACGAGCAACACATCGTTATCCCGGTAGCTTAACCGGATTGCCTCCTGAAGTTTGCCATCGACTTCGGTTTTAACCAATCCCATGAATTTACCAATCCCGTGATCCACATGCACCACGTAATCGCCCTGATGCAGCTTGTTCAGCTCTTTAAACGAAATACTGTCGCGCTCTGCTTTGCGCGATTTAACTTCGTAACGGTGGTAGCGTTCAAAAATCTGATGATCGGTGTAACAGCAAATTTTCAGGTCGCGGTCGATAAACCCTTCGTGCAGCGTAAAGTTGATCGGTCTGAAATTTACGTCCAAACCTTTATCGTCGAAAATCGCCTGCAAGCGATCGGTCTGCGACACATTGGAAGAAAGAATATAATTGGTGAAGCCGAAGTTCTGATAATCAATCAGATTTTCGGCCAGCATATCGAAATTTTTGTGAAAAACGGGCTGGTGTACTGTCTGAAAAGTAACGGTTTTCGAATGACTAAAAAAGTGCTTTTGCCCGAATTCAGCACAGGTAAAATGTTTAATTTCTTTCGAAAACATTGTTCCTGAAAACAGTTTTTCATGCCAGATTCGTCTTTCGTTTTCCGTTTCAGCCTTCTCGATGGTTTGACTGAAATTATATTCCATCTGATCGGCAATCAGTTGAATATCGTGCAGCATCAAAATTGCTTCCTTCTGAATAAAATCAAGGAAACTGATGCGTTTAACGTCAGGCAAATCTTGCTGGATATTGGGAATAATGCTGATGTGGGTCAGCGCTTCTTTCGAAATCTGGTTGTCGATATTGAAACTGCGGATCGAGTCCACCTCATCGCCAAAAAAGTCGATGCGGTAAGGATCTTCGTTCGAAAACGAATAAATATCCACAATTCCGCCGCGAATGGAATACTGGCCGGGCTCATAAACAAAGTCAACCCTTTCAAATCCATATTCGAACAGCACTTCGTTTACAAATTCGAGCGACAATTTATCGCCCTTCGAAACCTGGAACGTATGCGAAGCAAGTCCTTCTCCCGAAATCACTTTTTCAACCAGCGCTTCGGGATACGTAACCACCAGCAGCGGCTTCCCAAGCCCCAGTTTATTGAGCACTTCCGTACGCAGAATAATATTTTCCTGCTCGATGGTTTCGAAATGAACCGACCGTTTGTACGACGAGGGGAAAAAAAGCACCGGAACTTCAGGAGCAAGCGTGTTCAGATCATCGTAAAAATAGGCCGCCTCTTCCCTGTCGTTCAGGCAAATAACAAATGTTTTTCTTATTTCTTCGGAAAGTAAACAAGCGAGAATGCTCCGGGATGAGCCAACTAGTCCCTGCAGATGAATCTTTTCACCCGGGGTATTCAATAACAGACACAATTCGCTGAGCAAATCATGCTTTCTGAAAAGCTTTCTAAAATCCTTTCGCTCCAAAATCAAAATATTTGGCTGCAAATGTAAGCAATAATGAGGCAAAGTGTTCCGCCGGGAAAAAAGTGATCAGTACTCTGTCGTAGTCACTGAAAAAATTACCACTTCATTTTTCCACCAGGAACTGGAGGGAAAAGAGTATCGCGCTGTTGGATAACTTTATTGAAAAATTCCCTGACCTTGTTCATTTCCGAATCTATAAGTTCAACGTCAATTCCATCGTGCCCAATGTACAAACGGTATAAAATCGATTTTGAATGAACGATCGAAACCCAGAGATTTTCAGGAACAACGAACTCACGCGACATCAATTGGGATGTGCTATTTGGGATAGAAACTGCTTTTATTTTTTCCTGATCGAGCACGAAATACATCACCGAATCGAATTCTTCTGACCGGATCCCGGATTTAAACTGAAAAGCAATTTTTACATCAGGTTTTATGCCCGATTTTGTTTCTGAAATAAGAATTACGGTCAGGTTATGAGATGAGTGGTTATTTTTTTCAATTAAGTAAACGGAAGGTTGCTGCCTGAGTTTGATGCTTTTTATCTGCTTGTTCCGATCATCAACTTCTACCACCTTATTGATTGTAGAACAAGAATTAAGCATTAAAGATGCGAACAAGATGAAGAGTATTTTTTTCATAACTGTTCTCTTTGCAGAATTTTGCCGGTTCGTCAAAAATCGTTCCACTTTTGCTTCAAAAATGCTATTTTCTGAAATTCCTGTTCACAAACATTAACAACTCTTTTTAAAGGCTCATTAAACTTTCAAGTTAGTCCCTTGTCTGAATGGTATTGATAAAAAAAGTAGAATTTTTGAAGACATTAAACAAAAAGAGACAGATGAAGAATTTATTGATTTTGTTGTTTTTAATCCTTTCAACAACAGGTACAGTTTTTTCGCAGGTTCCACCGGCGATGACAACTCCGGGTGCAGCACCTCTTGCGAAAAGTGGAAAAATAAAAGGAAAAATTATTGACGCCGATACCAAATCCCCGATGGAATATGCCAATGTGGCCATTTACAACAAACAAGATGCAAAACTAATCACCGGTGCCATTGCCAACGAATCGGGTGTATTCGAAATCGGCGAATTACCTTTTGGAAATTATTACGTTGAGGCAAATTTTATCGGGTTCGAAAAAACCACGGTTAATGATGTAAAAATCATTCCAAATTCATCGTCGGTTGACATGGGAACGATTGAACTGGCTGTATCGCGACAGAATATCGGTACTGTGGATGTAGTTGCTGAACGCAACAGGGTGGAATACAAAATCGACAAAAAAGTGATTAATGTAACCAACGACATCAATGCTGCCGGTGGTAGCGCTGTTACAGTGCTCGAAAATACACCTTCGGTGGAGGTTGATATCGACGGAAACGTGAGCCTTCGCGGTTCGTCAAGCTTTACAGTATTGATTGACGGACGCCCCAGTGTTTTAAGCGGAAGCGATGCGTTGAGGCAAATCCCGTCGTCGGCCATCCAAAACATCGAAATCATTACCAATCCTTCAGTAAAATACGATCCCGACGGAATGGCCGGTATCATCAATGTGGTGATGAAAAAGAATGTACTTTCGGGAGTGAACGGAATTATTAACGTGAACCTTGGAACCGGGAAAAAATACGGCACCGATATGATGCTGAATTACAAAACGAAAAAATACAACCTCTTTTTTGGCGCCAACTGGAACGACAATACCGACGAAGGTTCGATGAAATCGACCCGCGAAACTTACCTCAACGACACCACCACTTTCCTGAATATGGAAGGGAAACGCAACCAGTCGAGAGGCGGACAGCAACTTAAAGGTGGATTCGATTATTTCCTGACCGACAAAACTTCGGTAACAGTTTCAGGAGAAGTCGGAAAATACAATTTTGATGGCGAAGGTGGCGGAAACATGCACGAATACAGACTTCCGGGCACATTCAACCTTTATACAATTCAGGAAAACAACTCTTCGCGAAACGGAGATTATGTGAGTGGAAAGGCCAGCTTCCTGACCAAATTCGACGAAACGGGAATGCATAAACTCGAAGGCGCGTTTGATTACCAAAACCGTAATGGCATTTCTTACGAAAATATCGGCGAGTATAACTCTGATGCAAATTACCTGGCAAGAAAGGGAACCTTATCGGAAATTAAAACCAACGAGGACGATAACTCGAACGATTACCGAATGAAAATTGATTATACCCGTCCGCTTGAAAATAGTGGCAAGTTTGAAGCCGGAGTTCAGAGCAGGATGGAGCGCGAAACGGAGATTTTTAGCTTTTCAAATTTCGGGGTGAACGATCCAAAATTTACCAGCGATATGGATTTCAAAGAAGATATTCACTCTGTTTACTCAACCTACTCCGGAAATGTAAAAGCAATTCAGTATATGCTTGGGTTGCGTGGTGAATATACCAACCGCTCGATCGCTCATTCGAAAGTTACTGAAGCATACACGCTCGATCGTTTTGACGTATTTCCTTCGGCTCACTTCTCGTACGAACTGGTTGATAAAAGCCAGTTTATGACCAGTTATTCACGACGCATCAATCGTCCGGGTGGCCGCGAACTCGATCCGTTCCCAAATTACATGAACCAATATACCATTCGCATTGGTAACCCCGACTTAAAACCGGAATACACTGATTCGTATGAATTTAGCTACATGCGTAAATTTGGCAACTC
>Ga0154413_1017_pt4 | contig 17083 bp, 18 predicted proteins | sample RifGroB2_FD_115917 | JGI IMG/M metagenome (GOLD analysis project Ga0154413, IMG submission 115917) | Bacteroidetes bacterium GWB2_41_8 | reverse complement strand
CCGAAAGCTTGGGCATCAGGAAGCACTCAAGCTTACTTTGGGCAATAAACCCCGCAACGGAACTTACAATCAATCAGGGGAGTTTTATAATATTGGAGGATAAAAAAAACTTTGCGAATTTAGGGTTTCGAGTTGCAATCTGAAACCCATAACTTGTAACACGAAACGCGAAACAATTTAAGATGAAAAAACTATCACATACTGATGAAAAAGGAAAGGCAAAAATGGTTGATGTCAGCCAAAAGCCTGATCAGGAAAGGGAAGCGGTGGCCATTGGTTTCATCCGGCTTCAACCCGAAACGATTGAATTAATCCGTCAGAACCAGATGAAAAAGGGTGATGTGCTGACCGTGGCTGAAATTGCAGGAATCCAGGGCGCTAAACGAACCGGAGCCTTGATACCGCTCTGCCATCCGCTGCAACTCTGGAAAATTGATGTGAAATGCACCCTTCAGGAAAACGGAGTACAGGCCGAATGTACAACGCTTTGCTTTGGCAAAACCGGCGTTGAAATGGAGGCACTTACCGGGGTAAATGTTGCCCTGCTCACGGTTTACGATATGTGCAAAGCAGTCGATAAGGAAATGGTGATCGAAAATATCCGGCTTGTCAGCAAAACAAAGAAATAGAACAATGAGAATCAAAATTTTATCTGTCAATATTTCAGAAAAAAAAGGAACGGTTAAAAAACCGGTCGAATTAATTCAACTTACTGATATTGGAGTGGTTGGCGATGCCCATTCGGGGAAATGGCACCGACAGGTCAGCCTGCTGGCAACCGAAAGTATTGCCAGATTTTCGGAAGAAGCGGGTCGTCCGATCAAATATGGTGAGTTTGCTGAAAATATTACCTCCGAAGGACTTTTGCTGCACGAATGCAAACCGCTCGACCGCTTCGTGAATGAAACTTTGGAACTGGAAGTTACCCAGATCGGTAAAAAATGTCATGGCGACAACTGTTCTATTTTTCGTGAAGTTGGCAATTGCGTGATGCCCAAAGAAGGAATTTTTGCCCGCGTACTACGGAGCGGAGTTTTGAGATCTGGCGATGAGCTAAACTATCTGCGAAAAGTGATTAATGTGCACATTATCACCCTTAGCGACCGCGCAAGTGCTGGTGAATACGCCGATAAGAGCGGTCCGCAAATCCGCAACCTCACCGAAAAATATTTTTCTGGAATCAACCGTCCGGCTGAATTCACGTACTATTTGATACCAGACAACCCTGAAAGACTGACAATACTGATAAAAAATGCAATATTGGAGGGAGCCGATGTCGTTTTTACAACCGGAGGTACCGGAATCGGACCACGTGATTTCACTCCTGAAACCGTAAGACCATTGCTGGAAAAAGAAATTCCGGGAATCATGGAACTGATAAGGGTGAAATATGGAATGGAAAAACCTGCCACGCTTTTGAGCCGTGGAATTGCCGGAGTTTCAGGAAAAACGCTAATTTACTGCCTTCCGGGAAGTGTGAAAGCGGTGACAGAATATTGCAACGAAATTTTGCCTACCATCCAACATTCTATTTATATGCTGGAAGGAATTGACAGCCATTAAAATTTCGAATAATTTCGAATTTGGAAATTGCATTCAGAAATTATTAGACTCTTATTGATTGACTTTTTTTTAGCTTTGTAAAAACCAAATAAAAATGGGACACAACGCAATAAAATTAGAGTTAATAGAGTGGCTTACAAAACTTGAAGACACTGAAACGCTTAACTATCTGAAAATAGTTAAAGACTCTAAGGGATTGGAAAATGATTGGTGGCACGAACTGCCGAACGCGCTTAAAGATGGTATTCAACGTGGTATTAATGATATCGCTGAAGGAAGAATTGTTTCGCATAACGATGTGAAAATGAAATATGAACTCTGAATTTAAGCTGTTTTGGACAGAAGAGGCTACCGTAATCTGGAGAGCATCCTTGATTGTCTGTCCGACAAATGGACTGAAAATGAATTGGTTAATTTCAAAAATATTCTTTCCCGGCAGATTCGGCTGATTGGCAAATTTCCACTGATATTTCCGGCATCGACATACAATCCGCGATTGAGGAAAGCAGTGTTAAGTAAACAAACAATTATTTTCTACGAAGTAAAGGATCATTTTATTTACATTGTTTTCCTATTCAATACTATGCAAAATCCTGAAAAGATCAAATAAAATTAAAACCATGATCAACGCAATTATACTCATCAACGCCGAACGCACTAAAATCAATTCAGTTGCAGAACAACTGGTTAGCCTGTATGGAATCGCCGAAGTTTATTCGGTTAGCGGACGTTTCGATTTAGTAGCCATCATCCAGCTTCCACATGCCGATGACCTCGCCGAGCTGATGACCGAAAAGGTGATCAAGGTGGAAGGAATCACGAAAACGGAGTCGATGGTGGCTTTCAAAACCTTCTCGAAAGCCGACCTCGCCGGAATGTTCGAGTTGGGCGACTAGTTTTATTTTCTCTATTCCCGATAGAAAATTCCCATCTTTCAGGTTATAAACAAATCAGATTTATAGCTGTTTATGAATTCAGTTACGAAAAAAATCATAAACATTATAAATTTGAAAACCATGAAACAAAAGAATCTCGTTCTAACATTCGTATTTGCAATTGCTGTTTTGCCGCTTTTTGCATCTAACCCATCCGATAAAACGCTTTCGACCAAAGCCGTCGAACTTGTTTTTCCTGAACTGCCATACGCATACAATGCGCTCGAACCAACTATCGATGCCAAAACGATGGAAATTCATTACAGCAAACACCACAAAGCTTATTACAATAATTTTTTGGCGGCCATAAAAGAAACCCCGGCGGCAAATCTCGATCTGAAGAGCATTTTTGCCGAAATAAGCAAACAACCTGCTGTGGTTAGAAACAATGGCGGAGGTTATTACAATCATAACCTGTTCTGGGAAAATATGACAGCCGCAAAAACGGCCCCATCGGCATCGCTAAAAGCTGCCATCGAAAAAGATTTTGGATCGTTCGATAAATTCAAGGAAGAATTTTCAGGCGCGGCAAAAAAACAGTTCGGAAGTGGCTGGGCATGGCTGGTTTTAGGAAAAGACGGCAAATTATTTGTTTCCTCGACGCCCAATCAGGACAACCCGTTAATGGACGTGGTAGAGAAAAAAGGAACCCCGCTCTTAGCCCTCGACGTTTGGGAACACGCTTATTACCTGAAATATCAAAATCTACGCGCCGACTATGTTGACAATTTCTGGAACATTGTCAACTGGGATGTGGTTAGCAAACGTTTCGAAAAGAAGTAAGTTTTATTGAAACATATCTTTTAGTGAGCGGGTGATTTCTGAAGTTACCCGCTCACTTGCATTTGGGGCAGTCTCGTCAAAAAAAAATTTATAACTTCGCTTCTTATTCAGAAAAACAATTGCAATAAATAACTTTAGCCATGCAAACATTAAAGATAGAGCTTACAAGAGAAAAATCGCTGGAGGCGTTGCAAGAGTTAGAGCGTCAACATTTGATACGCATTGTAAATGAGCCTGATTCAATTTATGGCGCTCTGCCAGGAAATCCAATATCTACTGAAGATTTTAGAAAATTGATCGAGCAGTCTGAAAATTCTCCGTTGGTAAACTTAACTGAAGCAAAGCGACAATGGGCCGAACACAAGAAGAAACTGAAAAGCCTTATCCGGTAAGGATTTCCAGTCAGGCCTTAAAAAGCTTTGAACAAATCACTGGTTATATTGCTTTCACAATGCTTGAACCCCTGAGCGCAATCCGCGTTGGCGACGAGATATTTAAAACCATTAATTGTATTGGAAGGAATCCATTTGTCTTTCGTGAGTGTGAAGAAATCCAAACAAAAAATAAAAATTACAGAAAGGCCGTTTGTTTGTTTGAGTTGGTTAATTATTTATAAGATCACTCATCAGGAAATAGTGATTTTGGATATCATCCATGGTAGTCGTCAGCCACTAAGAATAAAAAGGACCAGAAAAATAAAATAAGCACCCCATGATAGAAAATGTAGTTTTAATCGGAGCCGGAAACCTCGCTACTCAACTAGCGCAGGCGTTGAACGAAAAGGGAATCAGGGTAAAGCAGGTTTACAGCCGGAAAATTGAATCGGCCAAACAACTGGCTGACAAAGTGAACGCGCCCTTTACAAATAACTTGTCGCAACTTATTGCCGATGCCGATATTTACATCATTGCCGTTAAAGATTCAGCCATTCAGGAAATACTCGAAAATATTAACCTGAATGAAGACCAGCTTATCGTGCATACTGCCGGAAGCGTTCCAATGAGTATTTTGGACGGATTCACCAATTGTTACGGGGTGTTTTATCCATTGCAAACTTTCTCGAAAAGCCGGAAAGTCGATTTTTCTAACATCCCGATCTGCATCGAGGCCAACCATCCATCGACCACGATGAAATTGGAAAAATTAGGCGAACGACTTTCTTCATCTGTGAACCAGATTAATTCAGAGGAACGGAAATCGTTACACCTGGCTGCCGTTTTTGTCAACAATTTTGTGAACCATTTTTATTCAATTGGTGCCGAAATTCTTCATGATAAAAAGCTGGACTTCGGACTGTTGAAACCGCTTATCCGCGAAACTGCCGAAAAAATCAACACACTTCATCCGCTTGAAGCCCAAACCGGTCCGGCCAAACGGAACGATCAGTCCATAATAAATGCACAATTAAAAATGCTGCACGACCAACCTGAATACCAGAAAATATATAGTTTTGTGACAGAAAGCATTTTTCAGCTTCAACAAAAACACTCGCATGACCTTCTTTAAAGAAAGACTTAAAAATATCAAAGCATTCATTTTTGATGTTGATGGCGTCTTGTCGTCAGACACTTCGCCGCTCGACGAAAACGGCGATCCGGTGCGAACTGCAAACATCAAAGACGGATTCGCCATTCGATTTGCGCTCCAAAATGGGTTTCAGATAGCAATTGTAACCGGCGCAAATACACAACGCGTAAAACTTCGGTACAAAAAACTGGGTGTCGGACACATTTACCTCAATTCGTTCAACAAAACCGAATGCCTGGAAGATATCCTTACAAAAACAGGATTACAGAAAAGCGAGATTCTTTATATGGGCGACGATTTGGTGGACCATGAAATAATGAAACAAATCGGAATCCCAACATGTCCGCTGGATGCAGTTCCTGAAATTAAAGCAATTTCACTCTATATCTCCGATAAAAAAGGTGGTGAAGGTTGCGTTCGCGATGTGATTGAGCAAGTAATGCGCTCGCAGCAAAAATGGTTCGGCCAGGAAATTTCAGGAATAAAGGCAGATTAAAAAATCAAGTTCGAAGTGCCTAAAGTTTGGAGTGCCTGGAGAACTATGAATTACGAACTTCAAACGCTCAACTTAAAAATCATGCATCAGAAGTTTTTTGAAAAATACGAACTCATCCTCGCCTCCAAATCGCCGCGTCGTCAGCAATTGCTTGCTGATTTGGGCTTGAAATTCACCGTTCAGTTGATGGATGTTCCTGAAGATTTTCCGGAAGGGTTGGGAATGACCGAAGTGCCTGTTTATCTGGCAGAACTGAAAGCCGAAGCATTTCGTCCGCTCCTGAAAGATAATCAGGTGGTGATTACTGCCGATACAATTGTATGGCTCGATGGTCAGGTGATGAACAAACCTGTTGATTACGCCGACGGATTCAGAATGCTGAAAGAATTATCAGGAAAGAAACACCAGGTTTTAACAGGAGTATGTTTGCTTTCGACTCAAAAGAAAGTCTCGTTTTATGCTTTAACCGATGTTTGGTTCAAAGAACTGAGCGACGAAGAAATTCACTATTACCTCGAAAATTATAGACCGTTTGACAAAGCCGGTGCTTATGGAATTCAGGAATGGATTGGCTACATTGGTATTTATCACATCGAAGGCTCCTTTTTTAATGTAATGGGATTACCAATTCAGAGCCTTTACGAGCACCTTAAAGCTTTCTGATAAATTTTAAATTCATTTAGTATCTTCATCCCCGGCTAAATTATAAACACTATCCAATGAAAACCAAATCTATCGCTATCGTTTTAATTTTTCTGACTACGATTTCTGTTTTTTCAGGCTGTCAGCCAAAACATCCGAAAATAGGAATTTTGATACATAGCTACGAAAACGAACGCTGGATTAAGGACAAAGATTACCTGGTTGAAAATCTAACAAAACTGGGAGCAGAAGTTTTGCTCGAAGTGGCCGATAACGATCAGCAGAAACAGATTTCGCAGGCTAACGACATGATTAATAAAGGCGCAAAAGTTTTGATCGTCGTTCCGATTGATCAGGATGAAGCTGCAAAAATTGTGGATATGGCGCAAAAAGCAGAGGTGAAAGTAATTGCCTACGACCGTTTGATTAATGGCTGTCAGCTCGATTATTACGTTTCGACTAACAGTGTGAATACCGGCGAAATTCAGGCAAAGTACCTGCTCTCACTTAAGCCCAAAGGAAATTATGCATTGATTGGCGGCTCCAAATACGACAACAATTCTTCGCGTCTTTTCTTAGGGCAGATGAATATTTTTCAGCCGCTGATGGAAAGCGGAGATGTAAGCCTTTCGTACAGTGAATTTGGTGAAGCCTGGACCAAAGATGACGGTTACCGGCAAGCAAAAATTATTACAGAAAAATATTCGGAAGGGCTGACCGGAATAATTTGCGGAAACGACAATCAGGCACTTGGAGCTATAATGGCGCTGAAAGAAGCCGGATTGGAAGGTAAAATTCTTCTTGCCGGTCAGGATGCTGAGTTGGAGAACCTTAGAGCAATTAAGAATGGTTTACAAACATGTACGATACTTAAACCATTGCACGAAACTGCATTGGCTACAGCAGAACTGGCCGTAGCTTTGGCAAAGAATAAAAAGATTAACCAGCAATTTACCACTGAAAGTAACGGAAAAGTACTCGTTAAATCGATATTGGTTAACGCGACAGTTGTAACCAGCTCCAATATTGAAACAACAGTTGTGGCTTCCGGATTTCATACTTCGGCCGAGATAAACCAATAGGGCAGTAGTAATTTCTTTTGCATTCATGATAAATTACCAAACCGGAATAGAAACAGATCATTATTTTTGTGGCTTTTAAAAGTTAACGAAAATGATCAGAAAAACCGGACTTCTCATTGGTATTATCCTGATTTCACTGGCGGCAACATTTGCCAAAGAGGGAATTTGGATTCCTACGCTACTCGAAAAATACAACATTGCCGAAATGCAGCAAATGGGTTTCAGGCTCACCGCTGAAGACATTTACAGTGTCAACAACGAAAGCATGAAAGATGCCGTTGTGCTTTTTGGCGGAGGATGTACCGGCGAACTTATCTCGAACGACGGATTGCTGATTACCAACCACCACTGTGGTTTTGATGCTATTCAGGATCATAGTTCGGTTGAACACGATTACCTTACCAATGGATTTTGGGCTAAAAACCGTCAGGAAGAACTCCCCAACCACCGGTTAAGTGTGCGGTTTCTCCATCGAATGGAAGATGTTTCAGAAAATATTCTGGCCGGAACTGAAGGAAAAGCAGCCGATTCGGTAGCGGTGATCGTTGCCCGGAACACAAAAAAAATAGTTGTGCAGGCCGGCGAAAAAGGCAAATTCGAAGCTTCGGTACAGCCACTTTTCTACGGAAATCAATACTTTTTATACGTTTACCAGGTTTTCGAAGATGTGAGACTGGTTGGCGCACCGCCATCGTCGATCGGTAAATTTGGCGGCGATACTGATAACTGGATGTGGCCGCGCCATACCGGCGATTTCTCATTGTTCCGCATTTATGCCGACAAAAACAATCAACCGGCTAAGTATTCGGCTGACAATGTGCCATTCAAGCCTAAAAAATTCTTTACTATTTCGCTCAAGGGAGTCAAACCGCAGGATTTCACTCTTGTGTTTGGGTTTCCAGGTCGCACACAGCAATTTTTACCTTCGCAGGCGATACAACAGATTATGGAGCAGGGCGATCCCGACAAAATAAAAATCCGTGATGCGAAACTTAGCCTGCTTGCAGCCGATATGAATAAAGATCCGAAAGTTCGCATTCAGTACGCGGCAAAATACCAAACAACAAGCAATGCCTGGAAAAAATGGCAGGGTGAGGTAAAAGGCTTGAAAAGAATGAATGCAGTTGCTGTAAAACAAGCCGGAGAGACTGAATTTAAAAAATGGACAGATGCCAATCCTGAACGTCAGAAACGATACAGCGAAGTTCTTCCGGCATTCGAAAAGCTGTACCGGCAATTTGAACCCTACACCAAAGCAAACGATTATTATGCTGAAATCGTTTTCAGAGGGACAGATATCTTTAACATCATTTCGTCCTTCGACCCGATTGAGAAACGCTGGAATCAGCTAACTTCAGGTGACCAAAGTAAACTTCAGGAAGCCGTAAAACTTAAGCTTGAAGATCATTTTAAGGACTATAACCGTGCAACCGACGAGAAAGTATTTGCGGCATTACTTCGTATGTACTTCAATGATATTGACCCGCAGTTTTTGCCTGCTGATTTTAAAGCGCTGATGAGCAAAACTTCTTCTGAAGAATTGATAAGCAATGTTTACCGCAAATCAGTTTTTTCTGACCAATCAGAACTAAAGAATGTAACCGAAAACCTTACTGCAAAAAACCTTCAAAAGCTTGTCAACGATCCTGCTTTCAAACTGTTCAGGAGCCTGAAAAAACATTTTGAACTGAACGTTGAACCTTATTTTTCAGCTCTTCAGAAGCAAATTGATGAAACCCAGAAAGTTTACGTTGCCGGTATTATGGAAATGAATCAGGGGAAACCACTTTGGGCCGATGCCAATAAAACACTGCGTGTTTCGTATGGGAAAGTGGAAGGCTACGAACCGATGGATGGAGTTGTTTACGATTATTATACGACCCTCGAAGGTATCATGCAAAAGGACAATCCTGAAATTTACGATTACAATGTTCCACAAGCTCTGCGCGACCTTTACGAGAATAAAGACTACGGACGATACGGTCAAAACGGAACGATGAATGTCTGCTTCACCGCGTCAAACCACACAACCGGAGGTAATTCAGGCAGTCCGGTTCTCGATGCTGACGGAAAATTAATCGGTCTAAATTTCGATCGTTGCTGGGAAGGAACCATGAGCGACCTGATGTTCGATCCTGAACGTTGCCGTAATATTTCGCTTGATATCCGTTATGCACTTTTTATAATCGACAAACTGGCGGGAGCTGGCTATCTGCTCAACGAAATGGTGATTGAAGAATGATTTAGTCGCAAATCATACAAATATCTTTCCGGGGATTGATAAGCATTACCGGTAAATTACCGGCTTTCTGCACGATTCGTTTCTCCGGAAGACCAATCATCAGATCAATTAATGTGATGGTGCTGCTTCCCGAAAAAATCATCACATCACCCTTTAGCTTTTGTGCATTTTCAAGGGTTTCTTTACAAATACCCCAGCTCGACGATTTCCCTTCAGTAAGCGAAAGGCGCACATTCAGGCTTGAAAGAAATTTCTGGAAAAATTTCACATTGCGCATCAGCTGGTTTTCGTTGTCGCGGTCCGATTCACGTGCATAAATTACCTGAATCAGCGAGTGGTTGAACCGGCCAAAATACGAAGCCCAAAGCGAGGTTTCTTTCGAAGCTTTTCGGTAATCAACCGGAACCAATACATTTTTGTATTGCAGATATTCAGCAGAACTTCCACTCACAAATAAAAACGGAATACTGCTTTCCCTGAAAGCCTTCATCGAATTTTTAATCTGCTCCTGATGCAAAACAACCAATACAGAATTGTAATCATTCACAAGTTTTTCGATGTTGTCGGGCAACGTATTCCGGAGAATTAAATTGGAAATCTGCAAATCAGGTAGTTTGGATTTGAGATTTCGCGACATAAGGATAAGCTTTTCCTGAACTTCAGTTTTCTGCGACTTATCTTTCCATAATGCAAACAGGCAAAGTTCTTTTTTCAGAATATCTGCCAATCGGGCGCCATGAACGATCACCTCGTTCATCCGTTCCGAAAAATCACAAACAACTACAACTTTTTGGTCTGAATAGGTCATAAAACTGAATCTCGATGACAAACTTAACTGATTTTTTTTGCGAATGCTGAACATCTGTGAAAAGCCGTAAAAAATCAGTTCCTTCTGAACTTGCTTTGCGTAAATTTGCTCGCGAACTAAAATTCTGACAATGATTACCAAAGAATTGATTGCCCCCCGAAGTATTGTGGTTGTAGGCGCTTCAAACAATATTTCGAAACCTGGAGGAAAGCTCCTTAAGAATCTGATTGACAATAATTTCAAAGGGGAGTTGTGGGTAGTAAATCCAAATGAATCCGAGGTTCAGGGGATTCGTTCTTTTTCAGGTCCTGAAGAATTGCCACAGGTTGATATGGCAGTTTTGGCCATTCCAGCTGCTGCCTGTGTTAATGCTGTAGAAATTCTGGCAACTCAGAAAGGTACAAAAGGTTTTATCATTATTTCTGCCGGATTTAGCGAAGAAAGTGAAGAAGGGCGTGTTCTGGAACAAAAAATCGTAAAAATAATAGAAGCCAATGGTGGCAGTCTGATTGGGCCGAACTGCATTGGAATCATCACTTATGCACATACCAGTGTTTTTACTACTCCTATTCCGAAGCTCGTGCAAATGAGCTGCGATCTGGTTTCAAGTTCAGGAGCTACAGCGGTTTTTATCATGGAATCCGGGATTCCGAAAGGGCTGCATTTTGCCAGTGTTTTTTCGGTTGGTAATTCTGCTCAAAATGGAGTTGAGGAAATCCTGGAGTTTATGGACGAGATATTCAATCCCGAAACCAGCACCCGCGTGAAACTACTGTATATCGAAAGCATTAAAAATCCGGATAAGTTATTGAAACATGCATCATCGCTCATTCGGAAGGGGTGCAAAATAGCGGCAATCAAGGCTGGAAGCAGTCAGGCCGGAAGTCGGGCAGCCGCTTCGCATACAGGTGCCATGGCTAACTCCGATCTGGCGGTTGAGGCTTTGTTCCGTAAGGCTGGAATTGTTCGTTGTTATGGCCGCGAAGAACTGACAACAGTAGCAAATGTATTTCACTGTAAACCAATGAAAGGCAAACGGCTTGCAATCATCACTCATGCAGGTGGTCCGGCAGTAATGCTCACCGATTCGCTCGAAAGTGGTGGATTGAATATTCCAAATATCAAAGATTCGGAAGCCCGGCAAAGGCTGAAAAACAAATTATTCCCCGGTTCGTCGGTCGAGAATCCCATCGACTTTCTGGCTACCGGAAATGCTGAACAGTTGGCTGCAATAATTGATGCCTGCGAAAACGACTTTGATGAAATTGACGGGATGGCCGTTATATTTGGTAGTCCGGGATTAACTCCTGTTAGAGATGTTTATCAGGTGCTGAACGAGAAAATGCAAACTTGCAAAAAACCGATTTTCCCGATTTTACCTTCAGTGATCAATGTGAAAGAAGACGTTGCCTATTTTATTTCACAGGGAAATGTGAACTTTCCTGATGAAGTTTTACTGGGAAAAGCATTGACATCCATACTTAAAACTGCCCGTCCTTCCGAAGAGAAGATATTTCTTGATAAAATTGATATTCCTGAAATTCGCCGCATTATTGATCATACTGAAAATGGTTTTCAGTCGCCCGAAACCATTCACCGCTTATTTGCCGCTGCCGGAATTCCATTGGTCAGGGAAATTACTGTGACGACTGTAGAAGCTGCAACAGAAACAGCCCGGCAACTTGGATTTCCTTTGGTAATGAAAGTGGTGGGGCCGGTGCATAAAACAGATGTTGATGGTGTGGTTCTGAATGTAAAAGACATTGAAACGGTACAGCGCGAATTTCGGCGGTTGATTAAGATAAAGGATACGACCGCAGTGCTGATGGCTGAAATGGCTTCGGGTATTGAATTGTTTTTGGGTGCTAAATACGAAGACCATTTTGGACATGTGATCCTTTGCGGAATGGGAGGAATCTTCGTTGAAGTGCTGAAAGATGTTACGTCAGGACTGGCTCCGCTAACGATGTGCGAAGCGGCTTCGATGATAAAAAGTCTGCGTTCGTACCAGATTATAAAAGGCTATCGTGGGAAAAACGGAGCAAGCGAGCGTAAATTTGCAGAAATTATGGTGAGGTTGTCAACCCTTTTGCGCTTTGCTGTGGAAATAAAAGAAATGGACATCAATCCGTTGATGGGCGATGGAGATAAACTCATGGCCGTTGATGTAAGAATACGAATTGAAAAGTAAAGCCTTCCCCAACCCCTCCGAAGGAGGGGAATGTGAGTTATACAGCTTGAAATGAGATTCTCTTTGTCCTAACAATTCCTAAAAGAGCAAAACATCTTTCCCCCTTCGGGGGAACGGGAAGGGGGCTTTTATATTAGAAACGAAGGCTGATAAACTTTGGTGAAACACCTTGGTTTATCAGCCTTTATGTAGTTGTAAGAATTGGACTGGCCAATTTTTACTTTAAGTGCACATCAAATACGGATGGAATCCTAGTATTCTGATCTTCTGTTTCCACCAGCGCCACCGCCTCTGTTGAAGCCGCCACCGCCGCCTGAGCTGCCACCGCGTTCTCCGCCACGATAGCCACCGCCACCGCCGCTTCCACCACGGAATCCGCCGCCACCGCCAGAGTTACCTCCGCGGAAACCGCCACCGCCGCCGCTTCCACCACGGAAACCACCGCCACCTGGACGAGTACCTTCTTTTTTCTCTTCAGCTTTATTTACAACAATTGTCCGGCCTTCAATCTCAGCGTTGTTCAGTTCTTCAATTGCTTTTTTAGCTTCTTCTTCGTTTGTCATTTCCACAAAACCAAAACCTTTAGATCTTCCAGTAGCTCTGTCTGTGATAATTTTTACGGATGTTACTTCTCCGTATTCTTCAAAAATTTCCTGTAATTCGCTTTCCTCAATTTTAAAGGGAAGGCTGCCAACAAAAATGTTCATAATAACTGTTTAATTAATGGATGAATTAATTCTTCAAAAATAGTTATATTTTAATTCAAAATACATTTGTCTCAACAAATTATTCGCCGAAATAACTTTTTGTGATTTTTTTATTAGCCTAATGCATAAATATTTACAGCAAACAGAAGCAAATTAGAAGCCTATACTGATTAAACAAACCAAAAAATAAAATGCATAATGCATTAAAAGGGCTTCACGTAATTCCCATTATTCAAACTCAATCTAAATTACATTTATTCATATTTTCCGAAAAATGCCTGCTATTACTTATAATTGCTTTATTTTAATGTACTTCATGTGTTATAATGTAAGTATTAACCCCAAATTGCTTACACCTGCATCTGGTTCTGGTTTGTAGTTCTATATAAATCTTATACTTTTGGTTCCGATTCTGAAAAAATGGGTTTACATAGCTGGAATTCACATTCTTCAGGATAAAAAAAACCAAAAATGAGATAGGATGTCAGGGTGAAACTTATACCCGGGACTCTGCTATTCTCAACGATTGATCTTAAGACTCAAACTTCAAATGAAAAAATTATTTTCTGCTTTTCTGTTTTTCTGCTCACTTGTTTCTATAAGCCAGGAAGTTAAACCCAAAGAAACGACCATCGAATTGTACGGATTTGTTCGCTACGAAGCTTTCTGGGATACTTACAAAGGCCTGAATGCCGCCAACGAACAGTTTTTTGTACTTCCGCTTTACGCCGGAGTTGATGCCAATGGAGAACACATCAACCAAACGCCAACTTACAACTTTTCGTCGATGGCCACCCGCTTCGGAATTCGGATAAACGGCCCTGAAATTTTCAAAGCTAAAACATCGGGAAACATCGAAACCGACTTTGCCGGCGATTTGGGCAATAACCCTGCTATGTTTCGTGTGCGGCAGGCCAATGTGGTTTTTAGCTGGCCCGAATCATCATTGTTGGTTGGGCAAACCTGGCACCCGTTCTGGAGCGGAAAAGTTTTTCCAACAGTGGGTGGACTGAATACCGGATGCCCGTTTCAGCCGTTTAACCGCAGCCCTCAGTTGAGATTTGATTACAAGCCCAACCCTAAATTTATCCTTTCGGCAGCAATGGTTTCCGAATTTCAGTATAAGTCGTATGGCTTTACTAAGATTGATGCGATGAATCCAAAGTCAATGGCCATTGACAAAAGTGAATGTTTTACCCGCAACGCCGGTATTCCTGAACTGATTGCGAATATTGAAACAAACAATGGAGGTTTCACTCTTGGCGCAGGAACTAGTTTAAAATATATCAAGCCAACGCTTTACACAGTCGGCACTGAAAGCAAAAAATATGTTTCGGACGATTTGGTTCAGAGTCTTTCGTTTATGGGATACACGCAGTACGTGAAAAACATGTTTACTATTCGCGCAAAAGCAGTTCTGGGGCAGAATATGACTCACCTGACCATTCCCGGAGGTTATGGCGTAAATTCGGTCGATCAGGCAACGGGTGCGATGACCTACACTCCTTATAATACACTCACCAGTTTTGTTAACGCAGTGTATGGTAAAAAATATCAGGTTGGACTGTTTGCCGGTTACCTGAAGAACATGGGCACAACAGATGCACTTTATAATTTCGGAACATCTGCCGATCCTGCCACTATTACACCCGGAATGGTTCCCAATGTGGCTTCCATTTACAGGGTGGCCCCGCATTTTGCCATCAACGTTTCAAAAGTTCGCATGGTATTCGAATACGAACTGACTTCGGCAGCTTACGGCTCGGGTAAAATTGATCTTGCAGATGGGCTTTACAGCAGTTCTACAGATGTGACTAACCACCGTGGTCAATTGATGTTGATGTATTCTTTCTAAACTGAACGATATGTATTGGGAAAACGAACTCGAAACCCTTGACCGAAAAAGTCTGGAAAAACTTCAGGTCAACCGATTGCAGAAGACCATTCAGTCGGCAATGAATTCGCCGTATTACGGAAGCCTGTATAAACAAATGGGTCTGTCAGCAGATTCGATCAGATCGGTTGCCGACATCCGGAAATTGCCGTTTACAACGAAACAAAACTTACGCGATAATTTTCCATACGGATTTTTAGGATTGCCTCAAAAAGAGCTGATCCGCCTGCACAGTTCGAGCGGAACAACCGGGAATCCGACCGTTATTTTTCACAACCGGCACGACATTGATTCGTGGGCAAACCTAATGGCGCGCTCACTATTTTGTGCCGGGGTACGCGATACCGATGTTTTTCAGAATATTTGCGGTTACGGGTTATTTACAGGCGGATTGGGATTTCAGTACGGGATTGAACGCCTGGGCTGTTTGAGCATTCCGGCAGGAGCGGGAAACAGTCCGCGTCAGATTAAACTGATGCAGGATTACGGTACAACCGTGGCTCATGCCATTCCGAGTTACCTGAATCGCTTATTCGAAGTTTTTCAGGAAGAAGGACTCGACCCGCGAAAAGATACCAAACTACATACTTTTGTGATTGGCGCCGAACCACACACCCAAGAACAGCGCCGCCGTATCGAAGAAATGTTCGGTGTAAAAGCGTACAATTCGTTCGGCCTTTCCGAGATGAACGGCCCTGGCGTTGCTTTCGAATGCACTTACCAGAATGGTTTGCACATTTGGGAAGATGCTTACATCATCGAAATCATTAATCCCGATACGCTCGAACCGGTTGCTGAAGGAGAAGTTGGCGAGCTCGTTATGACCACACTCGACCGTGAAGCGATGCCACTGATTCGCTACCGCACCCGCGACCTGACACGAATTCTTCCCGGGAAATGTGCCTGTGGACGTACGCATGTGCGCCTCGACCGCATCACCGGGCGCAGCGACGACATGTTCATCGTGAAAGGCTGCAACGTTTTCCCGATGCAGATTGAAGGTGTGCTGATGAAAATTCCGGAAGTAGGAGCCGACTATTTGATTACCTTAGACACTATCAACGGATCGGACGAAATGATTATTGAAGTGGAAGTGAAAAAAGACTGGTTTAATGGCGACATTACCCGTCTCGATAAACTTTCCCGCTTGATTTCAGGTCAGATTCGCGATGAAGTTTTGGTAAAACCAATCGTAAAACTGGTTGAGCCAGGTTCTCTTCCCAAATCGGAAGGCAAAGCTGTTCGGGTTAAAGAACTCCGGGTGGCGTTAAATTCATAGATAAGTAGCAAGATATGAGAATCAAGTATCAAGACAAGAAAAAAAATGCCATTGTTTGGACTGCTTGATACTTAAATCCTGATACTTGATACTAAATAAAAATTTATCATTCATAATTCATCATTCCCATGGCATACCAGGTTTCCATATTTCTCGAAAATAAGATCGGTCACCTCGAACGGGTAACCGCCGTGCTGAAAGAAGCAGAGATCAACATTCGCACCATGAATCTGAACCACACTGCCAGCGGCTGGGGAATCCTGAACCTGGTGGTTTCAAATCCCATACTTGCCCGCCAGTTATTGGTTGAAAAAGGCTTGTCGGCAGCGCTTCGCGAAATTGTGGTCATCGAAATGAAAGATCAACCCGGTGGATTGGACGATTTGCTGAAAGAAATCGTGAAAGCCGGAGTCAATTTCACCAATGCCTACGGACGGTCGGCCTATGCCAACGAAAATGCCTACTTTGTTATTGATACGGAAGATGTGGTTGATGCCAGGGAAAAACTTCAGAAAGCCGGGCTGAAAATTATTGCCGACGACAAAGTATATGGGGAAAGTAAATCGTAAATCTTTAAATCGAAAATAAGAATGATCTGGAACGAAAAAATAGAATGTGCAACCCGCGATGAAATGCGGGCCATTCAATCGGAACGACTAAAAGATACGGTCAGACGAATCTACCACAACGTGCCTAGCTACCGGCAGAAAATGCAGGAAGCGGGCTTGGTTCCCGACGATATCCAATCGGTTGACGATTTGGTAAAACTGCCCTTTACCCTGAAAACCGATATGCGCGACAATTACCCTTTCGGACTGTTCACCGTTCCGATGAGCGAAATTGTGCGTATCCATGCTTCGTCAGGAACAACCGGAAAACCGACTGTGGTTGGCTATACCCGCAAAGATCTGAACAACTGGGCCGAAATGGTGAC
>Ga0154413_1021_pt7 | contig 17142 bp, 14 predicted proteins | sample RifGroB2_FD_115917 | JGI IMG/M metagenome (GOLD analysis project Ga0154413, IMG submission 115917) | Bacteroidetes bacterium GWB2_41_8 | reverse complement strand
TGAATACGACCACCCGCTGATGGAACCTTACCTGAAAGATACGTATGGAATTACTGTTTATCAGGAACAGGTAATGTTACAGTCGAGGGCATTGGCAGGTTTTACCCGTGGCGACTCCGATTCGCTGCGTAAGGCGATGGGTAAAAAGCTGATTTACATGATGGATAAGCTGAAAGTAAAATTCAAGGAAGGCTGTATGGCCAATCCGAAATTTATGGAAGGCTGTGAAGAAAACAACAAGGATGCCGCGAAACTGATCGAGAAAATCTGGAAAGACTGGGAAGCGTTCGCCAGTTACGCGTTCAATAAATCGCATTCGGTTTGCTATGCCTGGGTTGCCTATCAAACAGGCTATTTAAAAGCGCATTTTCCGGCAGAATTCATGGCTGCCAACATGAGCCGGAACCTCAGCAATATCACTGAAATTTCGAAGCTGATGGAAGAATGCAAACGCATGAAGATGAATGTACTGGGGCCTGATGTGAGCGAAAGTTACGCCAAATTTACAGTAAACAAGGAAGGAAACATACGTTTTGGTATGGCTGCCATAAAAGGCGTGGGCGAAGGTGCGGTTCTCGACATTATTAAAGCGCGGCAAGGCGGCGAATTCAAAGATATTTACGATTTTGTTGAACGGGTAAACCTTCAGTCGGTTAATAAGAAGAACCTTGAAGCGCTGGCTATGGCCGGAGCATTTGATGGTTTTAATAAGCATACACGCAGTCAGTTTTTTGCTCCCGACGAGAGCGACCAGACTTTTGTCGAGAAACTGGCCAGGTATGGTAATAAAATGCAGTTCGAGAGTAACAATATGCAGCCTTCGCTGTTCGGAGAGATCATGTCAACCCAATCGGTTCAACGACCCGAACCACCAATAGTTCCCGAATGGCCCAACCTGGTACTGCTCGAGAAAGAAAAAGCGCTGATCGGGATTTATCTCACCTCTCACCCACTCGACAAATATAAAATTGAAATCCAAACACTTGCATCGAAGGATGTTACCATTCAGGATTTAAACAGCAACATAGAAGCGCTGAAAGGCCGCGAACTGACATTTATAGGGATGGTTACCGAAGCCCGCGAAGCGTTCGGCAAAACCGGAAAACCATACAGCCACATCGTTCTGTCTGATTATACCGATTCTTATAAAATGTTCTTCTTCGCAAAAGACTACGTGGAGTATGGAAAATACTGCAAAATGGGTCTTTTCCTTTTGGTAAAAGGAGTTGTTCAGAACCGTTTTGGTGGCGACCAGATTGAATTTAAAGTAAGCAAAATTGAACTGATGGACGAGGTTCGCGAGAAATACTTCAAAAGTATTACCCTGAAAATTCCGCTACCCTCAATCAATGCCGAAATGGTAGGTGAACTGGAGCGCCTTACGCAAAACAGCAAGGGCAAATCGCTGGTAAAATTTGATGTTTGGGATCCCGAAACAAAATTGATGGTTAATCTGTTTTCAAGGAATACCCGAATTGAAATTACCAACGAATTACTCGCCTATTTTGAAAAACACGACGATCTTGTTTTTAAAATTAATTAGGCTAATTTTGTGATGGTTTTAGGGTTAGTTACAATTCACACATAAAATATTATACTATGGCTTTAGAAATTAATGATGCAAATTTTGAAGAATTGGTTCTTCAGGCAGGTATGCCGGTTTTGGTTGATTTTTGGGCTGAATGGTGTGGTCCGTGTCGTATGGTGGGTCCAATTGTTCAGGAACTTTCGGAAGATTACGCTGGCAGATTGGTTGTTGGAAAAGTAGATGTTGACAGCAATCCGGGCATTGCTTCCAAGTACGGAATCCGCAACATTCCTACAATCCTGTTCTTTAAAGATGGTGTAGTGGTTGACAAGCACGTTGGCGCTGCTCCAAAAACAACCCTTTCGTCAAAAGTTGACAGTATTCTTTAAAACGATATTTTTATAATGAAAAGGCATAGGAATCGTTATTTCTTATGCCTTTTTTATTTTTAGGTATGAACAATCTTCTCGACATACAGCAGTTTCAGCAGTTCGACAACCTCGAATTCATCTCGAAAGAGGTGGTCGAAGGTTTTATTACCGGTTTGCATCGCAGTCCGTTTCATGGTTTTTCGGTCGAATTTGCCGAACACCGACTTTACAATACCGGCGAATCGACCAAACATCTCGACTGGAAATTATTTGCCCGAACCGATCGTTTGTTTGTGAAACAATACGAAGAAGAAACCAACCTTCGCTGCCAACTGGTGATCGATACTTCTTCGTCGATGCTTTTTCCGTTTGAAAAGGGGAAACCTTCAAAAATAAATAAGCTCGCTTTTTCTGTTTATTCTGCTGCTGCAATCATCTATCTACTCCGGAAACAGCGCGATGCAGTTGGTCTTTCACTTTTTTCCGACGATATCGAATTTCATGCTGAAGCCCGTTTGTCGTCCGTTCATATCGATCTGCTGTACAACCAGCTGGGGGCATTGCTCCGTCAGGAACAGGCTCAGCTGCACAAAAAAACCAACACGGTGGATGCCCTGCACATGATCGCCGAAAACATTCACAAACGCTCACTGGTCATTCTTTTCAGCGATTTGATTGAACAGGAAAATACCGACGACTTGTTTGAAGCGCTTCAGCACCTGAAATACAACAAACACGAAGTACTGCTTTTTCACGTTACCGACCACCGCCAGGAAAGGGATTTCGATTTCAGGAACCAGCCTTACCGTTTTGTGGATCTTGAAACAGGCGAACATCTGCGGTTCTCGCCTCACGATCTGAAGAAAAACTATGAAAAGGCAATGTCAGATTATTTCGAAGAAATGCGCGTCCGTTGCGGCCAGTACCAGATTGATCTGGCTGAAGCCGACATCAACGAAGATTTCAAGCACGTGCTTTACACCTATTTGCTGAAGAGAAAACGGCTTTTCTGAAATACCTGTTTGTCGTGTCAATCAATTTGATTTCCCCGATTTTTGCCAGGATCGTTCAGCGGAAAGGTTAATCCCATGCACAAATTCAGGCTGTCACTAAATTTTGAACGCCGGTATTTGATCCTGTTGAAAAGGTAATAATCCAAAGTCCCCAGTTCGATGTATGAAAATTTCGAGATGTTTTTTCTGGAACCGATTTTTAACCCCAGAAATGGCGCAAAATGAAGGGCATTTGCAAAATAGTAATCAGATGGAAAATAGCCGGGAAATTTCAGGTAGGTATTGTTGGTAATCGAATACAGTAAGTTTGTTCCCATATATCCATTCAGAAAAGCTTTTTCAGACAGTTTATGCTTTTTGAAATTGAAAGCCCCTTTAGCCGAGACAGTATGTACCTCCGCACCATTTACCGACGAGGGCAAATATCCGTAACTTGCTCCGAAATTGTGCTTTTCGTTTTCCGAGATATACCCAACACCAACCGATCCCAATCCCAGATTGCCAGCATATTGAAAATTAAGGTAGTCGGGCGCAAATAACTTTTTCGTCAGTTTAACGTCTTTATTTCCTGAAGCAAAGATGTTTCCTGAAGCAAAAAGAAAAATGATGATCATTATTCCGTGGGAAGTCTTCATGACACTGACTTTAAAAGTTTAAAATTTCGATGGTTGCAGCCTTGTTGACAAGGGTTATTCTCGCCATATTCCGCATCGCAACATCCGGAACCATAAGGTATCGCCGGTTATTAACCTCCTCTTCCCAGTAATCGTGTCCATGACCAAAAATGCTAAGGGCAACCGGATTCTTCTCTATAATTTCACGCATTTTATCGGCATAACCATTCTCTAACTGTGAATCCTTCGGGTGAATATGGAAGCAGGCGATGCTGGTCATTCCTTCAGGAACTTCAAGCGTTTGCTGAAACCAGTTAAAATCGGGTTCGCGGTTTCCGTTTTCCCACACGATATTGTCGAATACCACCATCCGGTAATTCCCGATATCAAAATGAAAATTAGTTGGCCCAAACATTTTAGTGTAAATTGATTTTCCGTTTGACAGATAGTCGTGATTTCCGATTAAGGTTACAAAGGGAATGTTCAACCGGTTTACCAGGTGATAATAGTCGTCGAATTCATTGAACAATCCCAAATTAGTTACATCGCCACAAACCACCACAAACGAAATTCCTTCCATTTGGTTGATGGTTGTTACCGCAGCCCTTAGGTCTGAATAGGCAGTGTGAGTATCTGAAATGGCAATAAAAGTGATGGAATCGTCAGGCAATTTCATACTTGCTATTTCTGAAATGTTTATCGCATTTACATTGCTGTGCTCGGTATTTGCATCATACGGACTGAAATGTGTCAGTTTATCACACGAGCAGAAAGCAAGCAAGACCAAGGCTATCAACCCGTGCGAAATTGGTTTCATTCGTATATAATTTGTTTTTTAATTGCCTCATGGAATAGCCATATATGCATTTCCGGTTGGGGTAAGGTTAGTTCTCATGGCTATTTCATGTTTCTGCTTTTTTTAAGTTTCCGAACACTGCTCGCTTTGTATAGGAAAAGCTGGTCCAAAATATCATAATACCAGCATTACGCTCACTACTTTTCCTGCCGGGAAGAGTTGTACGCGTTCTTTCTCGCGAAGCCAGTCCAAAGCAACCAAAACTTCCTTTTCATCCATGTTGGTGAGATCCTGCAGCTCGTCAATCGGCATAATACCTTCTGCTTCAAGCATTGCTTCAATCACAGAAGCATTGTTTTGTATTTTTTCAAATTCCATAATTATTGATTTTTAAACCCTTCCCGAAAAAGCTTCCGGGAAGGGTAATTTTTTGATTCGTTGATTGTATAAATCAAGGGTTGAAACTTTAGCAAATCAGGGTGAAAAGAGTTGAAAAGGCCGAAGGTGTGATAGGAATATTTCACCACTTCGTGGTTATCACGCGCCTTGTTCTATATTTTCCATAATCATTGCAACCCTTCAGGTTTAAAAAACTAACCTTTGATTCACATTAATTGTATGATTTTACTTCAGGAACAACGTGCTCGATGGAAACCACTTCTTTTTGATGTTTCTTCAGGTTTTGCTCATCTTTCTTCAGCATTTTTGAAATCAGCACGTAGATAACCGGAATGATGATCAGTGAAAGGAACATGGAGCTGCTCAAACCACCAATCAGTACCCAACCGATACCGCTTTTCCACTCGGCACCTGCACCACTCGAAAGGGCCAGCGGCAGCAATCCGAAGATCAGGGCGAGATTGGTCATCAAAATCGGGCGGAAACGGAGGCTGGTAGCTTCGATGATGGCATCGTAAACTTTGTGCCCTTTTTCAACCATATCGTTGGCAAAGTCAACTACGAGGATCGCATTTTTGGCTACCAATCCCATCAACATGATGATACCCATGATGGAGAACAGACTCATGCTCTTTCCGGCCAAAGCCAGCGCCAGCAATGCCCCGATAATGGACAGCGGCATGGAAAACATCACCACAAACGGATAGGCATAACTGTCGTAAAGGGCTACCATGGTCAAATAAACCAGCAGGATCGAGGCTATCAGCGCAACAAGCAAGCTACCGAACGATTCAGTCTGATTTTCCAGGTCACCGGCGTAAACCACATCGACACCAATGGGTTTTTCAACCTGTGCCAGTTTCGTCTGAATTTCTTCGCCAATGGTACCGATGGTGTTTCCGGCTACCTGACCAGTAATGGAAACTGAAGCCAGTTTATTGAAGCGGTTTAACATGGCCGGACCTTTCTTTTCGGTAATGGTTGCAATCTGTTTTAGTTTAACAATGCTTCCGGAGCGGGTAATCAGCGACATGTTTTCCACATCCTCTCTACTCTTTTTGTTGAATTCGTCGAGGATAATGTTGATGTCGTATTCCTCACCTGATTCTTTGTATTTCAGGTCATTGTCTCCGGCAAAGGCGATACGAAGCTCTGCACCCACTTCACCAAGTGTCAAGCCTACTTTGGCCAGTTTATCGCGATCGATTTCAATATTTAATTCCGGATTTCCCTCTTCGTCCGAAGTTTCAACGTCGGTTGTTCCCTGGGCATTTTTGGCAATCTCGAAAACTTTGGCTGCATACTGCCTTACTTCATCGTAATTGTTACCACGCACGATTAATTCAAGCGGACGGGTTGTTGTACCCATAATGCTGACTTCGTTTACAGTAAATTTGGGTCCTGCAAACATCCCGGAGATGGCATTTTTTGCCTGAATACTGAATACTTTGGATGAAACATTCCGTTTCTTTTTGTCAACGAGTTTAACATTGATTTCTGCCGTATTCGGTGTTTCGTTGAACGACATACTTCCGCCTTCAGAACCTACTTTGGTGAAAAGTAACTCAACTTCAGGATACTTCATCAGTTGCTCTTCAACTTTAGCGCACATTTTGTTGGTTTCGTCGAGTGTCGCATTTTTTTCAAGCTCCACTTTCAGAATAAACTCACCCCGGTCGCCGGCATCCATAAATTCTGTCTGGATATATCCATTTGACACCAGTGAACACGAACCGAATAAAAGCAGTACCACTGAAACCAGCGTTACTGTTTTGTGATTTAATGCCCAGTGCAGCGCCGACATGATATAACTTTTTATGCCGTTAACCACCGATTCGAATCCCATCAGGACACGGTCGAGCAAACTGCTCTTCTTCAGTATTTTAATTTTTCCGAAGCGCGAAGTCAACAATGGGACCAGCGTAAACGACACCAGCAAACTGATCAAAATAGAGAACACGATGACCAGTGAGAATGAGCGAAGCAATTCGCCGGTTATTCCGCTGGTAATACCAATAGGCAGGAACACCGCAATAAGTACAATGGTTATTGAAACAACGGTAATCCCAAGTTCTTTGGTAGCATCGAGCGAAGCTTGCCAGCGTTTTTTACCTTCTTCCATGTGGCGGTAGATGTTTTCCAGAACCACAATCGCATCGTCCACAATAACCCCGACCACAATTGACATGGCCAGCAAAGTGAGCAGGTTAAGTGAGAATCCGAAGATTTTGAAGATGACGAAAGTTGAAATAATGGAGGTTGGTATGGAAACGACCACAAACATCAGGTTCCGGAAACTGTGAAGGAACAACAGCATAGTGATTGATACCAGGACGATAGCAAAAATCAGATCGACCATTACACTGTTCACGGCATCTTTCGTAAATACCGACGAGTCGCTGGCTATGGTGAATTTCAGATTTTGGGTGCTGTATTTGGTCTCAAAATCTTTGAAAAGTTTTTGAACCTCATCGCTGATTTCAACCGCATTGGCTCCGCTCTGTTTCGTAACCGACAATCCAATGGCCGGAGTTCCGTTGATACGTGCCAGTTTGGTGCTTTCTTTATTCCCGTCAACGACGGTGGCTACATCTTTAACTTTGATGGTTGATCCGTCAGCCGATGTGCGAAGGATCAGTTCTCCGATTTCGTCAACCGAAGCAAATTTTCCACTCAAACGGATCAGCGAACGGGTTTGATCGTCTTTAATATTTCCGACCGGAAAATCGAGATTCGAAGCCGTAATCATCTGTTTCAGGAAAGAAAGTGAAATGCCGTATTGCTGCAGTTTCTGGGCGTCAGCTTTAATCTGGATTTCGCGTTGGTTACCGCCAATGATTTCAACCTGGGCAACACCTTTAATCTGCGAGATGTAAGGAACAATATTCAAGTCGATCAAATCGTAGAACTGTTGTTCCGGCATGTCCGACGAAGCTGCTATACTCATGACAGGCATCATGTTCATGTCCATTTTCATAAACCGGGGCTGTTGGGCATCTTCAGGCAAATCGCTTTGAATCATGTTTACTTTACGCTCACAATCCTGAAGCGAAATGTCAGCGTCCATGTCGTCTTTCAACCTGATAACCACGATAGACATATTCTCGAACGAATAGGAGTTGAGCTTGTCAATTCCTTCCATGCCCGAAACAGCATCTTCAATCGGTTTGGTTACCGAGCTTTCCACCTCGCTGGGTGCCGCTCCGGGGTAAACAGTCATCACGACATTCACAGGAATGTCAATGTTCGGGATCAGTTCAACATTCAGGCGGGTGTAGCTGTAAATACCAGCCAGTGCCAGAATGGTAAATATGACAACCGGAATGGTCGTCCTTTTTATAGATATATCAGTAATATTCATTTCTATGAATTATTGAATAATTTTTACACGGTCGCCGTCGTTCAGGTTCAACTGTCCGCTGACAACCACACGGTCTTCTTTTTTCAGGCCACTTACAACTTCAGCAAATTTTTCATCACTCTCGTTGATAATGATTTCTTTCTTAACCGCTTTATCGCCTTCAATCACAAAAACTGAAGGGTTTTTCATACTTCCGGTAATTGCAGTTTTTTCAATCAGTATGGTTTCCGAAGCTTCCACCGGAATCAGTACTTCGCTGAAAAGTCCGGCTTTCAGGTGTTGATCGCCGTCGTGGTTGTCCATCACTACTTCGGCATCAAACTTCATGGTATTGTCTGCTTTTTCCCCAATCGAATTGATCTTTCCGGTGAATGTTTTTCCTGGGAAAGAAGGAATAGTTACGTTAACCAATTGTCCTTTTGCCAGTTTAAAGATGTCTTTCTCCGGAACTTTTACCCAAATCCGCAGTTTCGCCGTGTTTACAATTTCGCAAACAGGCATTCCTCCTGCCACGAATTGTCCGTTTTCGACCAATCGTTTGTTTACTATTCCGGAGATTGGCGCTTTTATTTTGGTGTCGCGCAGGGCTTTGCGGGCAGTAATCAGGTCGGCTTCGGCTTTTTTCAGACCAATGCGCGCTTTTTCCAGATCGTGTTTGGCAATGGCACTGCCTTGCTCGAGGCGTTCCATTCGCTCAATGTCTTTCTTTTGCTGTTCGAAGTTGGCTTCGGCAACCAGCACATTGGCGGCAATGATTTCGTCGTCAACCTCAACAATTACTTCGTTTTTCTGAACACGGTCGCCCACATTTTTGTATATCCTTTTCACTTTTCCCTGTGTTTCCGATAAAACCATCAGTTCTTCGGTGGCGCTAACAATTCCGGTGGCAGAAATTTGTTTGCTGATGGTGCCGGTTTTCGGCGAAACTATTTTTACAGGAATTTCGGAAATGGTTTGCGAGGCCAGTTCAGTAGTTGTCCTGATTTTTTCTTTGTTCGAATTTAATTTATACGCTGCCAGGCCTACTATTACCAGGATAATCAGCGCAACGGAAATTTGTTTTACAGTCTTCATTTTCTATTTTAGTTTATTAATGTTTTTAGTTTTCCTGTGGCTTTGAGGAGTTCTATCTCGGCGAGTTTGTATTTTAAAAGCTGTTGATTGAATAAATTTTCTGCGTCCAAAAGTGATGATTCGACATTCAACAAATCGGTCAGCGAAGCCATTCCTTCGTCAAACTGAAGTTTAACCTGACCGTACACCTCATTGGCCAGCACCTTGTTTTCCTGCTGATCCTGCATGTTCGACCAGGATGAAAGCAGCGAATTGACTGCATTCTGATATCCTGTTTCCAGGTATTTCCTGTTCAGATCAAAATCTTCCTGATTTTGCTGAAACTTTAGTTGCGACTGCAGCACCCGGTTTCTCCTCATTCCTGAACTGAAAATTGGAATGGTAGCCTTCAACCCGATGGTATTCATGTTATTAAAGTCTTTAAACTTGAATTCGGTAGCATAACTCGAATAAGTAAATTGCCCGAAAGCAGCCAGATTCGGATAGAATGCGGCCTTGTCTGATTCAATCTGCAAGCCAGCCAGCTCGTTTTGTTTTTTCAGTAACTGGTATTCAGGTAATATCTCAAGTACAAATTCCGACATCACTGGTTTTTGATAGGCAGTTTTGCTCACAATTGCGGTATCAAGTAAAAGTTCTTTTTCGATCGGAATGCCCGAAATAATTTTCAGTATCCGTTGTTGAATCTGGATACCGTTTTCAAGAGTTTCGCGTTGTGTTTTCAGGTTCGTCAGCGTTACTTTCAAACGACTGACATCGGTTTGTTTCACGAAATCATTATCGTACTGAAGTTTCAGGATGTTGTAAAGTTTTTCCAGATTGGCAATGTTGTCATTCAGCACCTTGAGGTTCGAATAATTCATCAGTACCTGATAATAAGTTGCCGAAACATCGTGGATAACGTCTTCTTCGGTTTTTTGGAGCATGGAGCTGTACAAATCTTCAGCCTTTTTCGCTTGTTTTATGCCAGTTAGATACGATTGACTGTAAAGCAACTGGCTAACGGTAACTCCAGCCGAGGTGGTGTGAAGGGCTTTAATGTCTGACAATCCGCCCAACAAGGGGGCTATATCTTCAGGTAAAGCATCCATCATTTCCTGCGAAATATTAATTTCAGGAATGCCCATTCTCGAATAATCTAAACTACCATCCACCTTCGGAAGCCCATTTGCAATCACTTCTTTTGTTTTTGCTGTGCTTTCTGATTGCTGCAAGGCAGCCTTTTTCACCTGATGACTATTCTCAACAGCCTGTTTCAGCAGGTCATTCAGCGAATACTGCTCCTGGCTTTTCCCTTCCTCCGGAAATACAAAAAGTGCGAGTAATAATAAAATTGCTAATTGTTTCATCTTTAATGTATTATTCTGAATATATTAATTAGTTCGTAAACTAACGAACCAAATGGATAAAAAAATTTAATGTTCCTTCTTGTAAGCGATTCTCAATTCATCCAGGTTTTTAATGAAGAATTCCATTCCTTTTAAAACATTCTTTAAAAAAGTTGCATTTCTCGAATTTGGATCTTTTTTTAATTCGATGATCTGGTTGATGGTTGCCAGTTTTTTCTTCATATTGGTTTCCATTTCATTGATCATCCCGTCAATTTCTCCTGAAACAAAACGAAAATACCGTTTGCGATCACCGGGATATGTAATGTACTCGATGATGCCTCGAATCTCCAGATTTTTAAGGGCGGTACTTGCCGAGCTTTTGCTGATCTGCATTTCTTCAACGATCTCATCAAAGGTGTATTCTTCCTTATCCATAACCATTAGCAAACCAAGAATCCGGGCAGAAACCGGTTGAAAACCTTCCCGCTCATTCTGTCTGCCGATATGCTCAATCAGCTCTTTTTGCTTTGTTATTCTTTCGATGTCTTCCATTTTGCAGTTGAATTATGGGACAAATGTAATTAGTTTTTTTAGTTCGGCACGCGCCGAACTAATTTTTTAACATTTTTTTGATTTTGCAATTTCGCCAGGCTGTATTTTATTTCTCCGCCGGAAACAAATCGCAGCTAATCGGAAAGTGGTCGGAATGCTCAAGCGTTGAAACCTCAAAATTATAGCTTGTGAATTTTGGACTGTACAAAATATAGTCGATCCTGAAGGAAGGTAATTTTCCATTGTAAGTATTGGCAGTTCCTTTTCCCGACCTGGTAAACGAATCTTCCAGATCACCTTTTACTGTTCGGTAAGTAAACGACACAGGCGTATCGTTAAAATCGCCGCAAACAATTACCGGGAAATTACAATTATCAATATGCGCGCGAAGAGTTGCGGCCTGTTCAGCTCTTTTTATCAGCGCATCCTTAAATTTCAGGCTTAATACCTTCAGCTTTTCTTTTGTTTTTGGCTCGTTATTAAAATCCAGCGAATCGATGGTATTAATCTCGGCTTCACGCAAACGGTACGATTGCAGATGACAATTGTAAACTCTGACAGTATCGCTATTCATTAATATATCAGTATAAATGATCATGTTTCCCGAATTTTTAAACCTTATTTCGCCCATGTTAAGTATCGGGAAACTTGTCATTGTGAGCAGTCCACCGGCGTAGCTATTGTGTGCCAGCTGTAAATGTTTTACCTGTGGAAGCCGTGTGTTTTTAATGTCAAATATTTGTCGCTTGTTTAGTCTCACTTCCTGCAAACAAATAATATCTGCATTGTCCTGCCGCAAAAAATTAAGGATATGATCGGCATTTTCCTTGTTCGGAAATTCGGTATTTCCCATGAAATATTTCACGTTGTAGCTGGTTACACGAACTCCTTTTTCAGCAGATTTTTCTCCTGAAAACTGAAGATAATTTCCAATATTATTAAATCCGGCGAGAATGATTAAAACCGAAAAAAGGGCGAATTTTGGTTTAATCACAATCCATAAAACGATGAAAACAACATTCACAACCAATAAATATGGATAAGCCATTCCGAACAAAGCTGGAATCCATAATTTTTCGGGACTGACATAAACTGACAGAGAAGCTAAACCGATTGCAAAAACAGCAACGATATTAAAAAGCAGAAGTGTATATACAAAGATATGTTTCAAACGGTTCGTGGTTTATGTTCCATCCTCGCTTTCGCTGGCCTGCGTTCAATACAAATATATGATTTTATTATATCTGATTTTGGAGATTTTCCCTTTTCATAAAAGCGCTGCCCGAATCATTCTGTCTTTTCCGTTGATGTCTCTTTCTAGTTGAATGTCCGCAAATCCTTTTTGCTGAAGCATATCAAAACATTCATTACCAAATGCTTCATTGATTTCGAAATACAGGCGACCCGGTTTCGTTAAATGAATAAGCGCGAAATCGGCGATTCGTTCGTAGAAAATCAAAGGTCGTTCATCCTGAACAAAAAGTGCAAGTTCAGGCTCAAAATCAAGTACATTCCTCTGCATTAAAGTTTTCTCTGTTTCCCTGATGTATGGCGGATTACTGACAATGATATTCAAATCAGGAAATCTGAATTCAGGAATATTATTCAATATATCATACTCAATTACAGCAACATCTGCCGAATTTAATTTCGCGTTACGCTGTGCAGTTTTGATACAAACAGGTGAAACATCGCAGGCCAGAACGGTGGAATTCGGGATGTTTTTCTGTAGCGAAATGGCAATACACCCGGTTCCGGTTCCAATATCCAGAATAGTTGGTGCGGAAAACTGATTCTCCAGAATAATCCATTGTACCAGTTCTTCGGTTTCAGGTCGTGGAATTAATACTTCAGGAACAGCATAAAACGGCAATCCATAGAATTCTGTTTCACCCAAAATATACTGAATGGGTTCATGATTTTTCAGCCGGGCAACAATTTTTGCAATTTCAAGCAACTCATCCATGTTCAGTAACTCGTCTTTTGCAAGTAAAAATCGGGTGCGCGAGTATCCTTTCAACTTTTCGAATATCAGGAAAATAAGACTCTCCGTTTCCTCTTTGGGGTAAATTCCTGCCAATTCTTTTCGGATGGATGCGATAGCTGCCTTCATTATTGTTATTTTTGGCAAAGTTAATTTTTTCGATGATGAGTACTCCTGAAATCTTTATGCAACGCTGCCTCGATCTGGCACAACTTGGAATGGGTGATGTGGCTCCCAATCCGATGGTTGGCTGCGTAATAGTGCACGATGGAATCATCATTGGCGAAGGATATCACGAAAAATACGGGCAGGCTCATGCTGAAGTAAACGCGATCCGATCGGTCAAAAATCCTGAATTATTGCCAAAGTCAACCTTGTACGTTTCGCTTGAACCTTGCGCGCATTTCGGGAAAACACCGCCCTGCTCCGATCTGATTATCGAAAACCATATTCCTAATGTTGTAATCGGTACCATTGATCCGTTTGCTGAAGTGGCCGGGAAAGGAATTGAAAAAATGCGTAAGGCTGGGATTGAAGTGGAAGTGGGACTGCTGGAAAAGAAATGCCGCACACTGAACCGCCGTTTTTTTACTTTCCACGAGAAAAAACGGCCTTATATTATCCTGAAATGGGCACAAACTCTCGATGGTTTTATTGATACCGACCGCAGTGAAACCGTTCATCCAACATGGATTACCAATGCTTTGGCCAAGCGCCTTGTACACAAGCAACGATCCGAAGAAGCGGCTATTTTAATTGGCACCAATACGGCTCAATACGACAATCCGGCGCTCACGGTGCGCGAGTGGTCGGGTACGCAGCCAATTCGAATGGTCATCGACCGTGTTGCGCGCCTCGATCCCGGCTTGCAAATTTTCGACCGCCAATCGTCCACCTGGGTTTTTACTTCCGCAGAAATGGCTGGTTCTGAAAATCTGGAATACATCAGGCTCGATTTTAACCAAAATATATTGCCCCAAATGATGGACGAACTTTACCGTCGGAATATACTTTCGGTGATTGTTGAAGGCGGAGGTAAGTTGCTCAACAGCTTCATTGAGATGAACTTATGGGATGAGGCATTTGTTTACACCGGCAACCAGTTTTTCGGGAAAGGGGTGGCTGCACCGCATATTTCAGGAAAAACACTGGCTTACCGAAAATTGGATGATTGTAAACTTCATGTGCTGAAAAGGAAAATCTGAACAGGATTTTATGAATTAATAAGATCGACAGGATCATAAATTGTATTTATTATTTTGCTTATTAATCGTGTCCATCCGACAATCTTTAAAAATCGTGTACTGATAAATTTCTTTTGTTTTTAAGCTTATTTTTCGTGAAATTTAGTCTTCTCAAATCAACTGCAAAAACGTATGGCTATTTTGTTCGATATATGGGAATCAATGCCAAGTTTGGTTACCATCCTATATTTTTTGACGGTCGTTTTTATTGCCATACTCATCATACTTGAGAATCGCAATCCGGTAAAAACTATTAGCTGGATTCTGATTTTGGTATTACTGCCATTCGCCGGCATTGTATTCTATCTTTTTTTTGGACAGGAGTATCGCAAAACGAAAATGTACTCGCGCAAGGGGCTCCGAAATCTCGAAAAACTCCGCAATCTAACTTTGGAACAATTGGATAATCTTCCGGATAATCATCTGCAAATCAACGATAAAATCTATTCAAAAAAGCGCTTGATGAATCTGTTGCTTTCAAATTCTAATGCCATTTTGACCAACAATAACGAAGTTAAAGTTTTACGAAATGGAGAAGAAACTTTTCCTGAAATCTTCAGAGCAATTGAACAGGCTATTCATCATATCCATCTGGAATATTACATTGTTGAGGATGATAAAATCGGGAATTACCTGCGCGAACTGCTCATTCAGAAAGCACAAGAAGGAGTTGAGGTAAGGTTTATTTACGACGATGTAGGCAGCTGGGAACTAAAACGAAAATGGCTCAAAACCATGTCGGATGCCGGAGTTAAAGTCGATTGTTTTATGCGGGTACGCTACCCTTTGCTTACTTCGAAAGTGAATTACCGAAATCATCGAAAAATTCTGGTTGTTGATGGCGAAACCGCCTTTGTTGGCGGCTTAAATTTTGCCGACCGCTATCAGGATGGCGTTCCGGGAATTGGTCCATGGCGCGATACTCACCTCAAAATTATTGGTGGCGGGGCAACAGCCTTGCAGATTATTTTTATGGCCGACTGGTATTTTGTTTCAAAAGAAATATTGAAAGGTGAGAAATATTTCAAACCCATTGAATCTGGCGATGGAAAATTGGTACAGATTACATCCAGCGGCCCCGATTCTGATTGGGAAAGTATTGGGCAGGCGTATTTTGCTGCCATCGCTTCGGCTACCGAATACGTATATATTTCGTCGCCTTACCTGATGCCACCTGCCGACATTGTTACCGCACTGAAAACTTCGGCTTTGGGAGGAATTGATGTACGCATCATTGTTCCAGGCTTGTCGGATGCTATCACGGCCAAATGGGGTACCAATTCTTACATCGAAGAATTGCTCGAAGCCGGGGTGAAGATATATTTCTACAAAGCCGGTTTTATCCACAGCAAAGTGATTATCGTTGATGGAACCTTTTCTTCAGTCGGGACAGCCAACCTCGACTTCCGAAGTTTGGAAACCAATTTCGAAGTAAATGCCATGATCTACGACGAAGAGATTGCCGGAATTTTAACCAGCCAATTTTTAGATGATCAGAATAAAAGCGATGGCGTTGCTTTGGAAGATTGGATAAAGCGACCGCGTATCAACAAAATTAAAGAATCGTTTGCCCGCATTTTAAGCCCAATGTTGTAAACAGAACCCTTCACCCTGTCATTCCCGTCATTCGTTGATTATAGAAAGGGTAAATCAATAGAGAATTGTCTCCTTTGAAAACCTAAAAATCACAACAATGAACAGAAAAGAATTTTTCCGGAGTTCGCTGGCAGCCAGCGCCTGTGCCGGATGTTTTTTATTGCCGGGAACCAGCCTGATGGCCAACGAGTCAATTCCTGATGACGATGATAAATACAGCCAACTACTTCAGGAAAAAGAGTTTATACAGAATTGGTTGTCCGACCTGATTTCGACGATCGAAACCGAACTTGACGAACCTACCAAAGTGAAACTGCTTGCCGGTTGCGGACGAGGTTGTTTCAACCGGTTTAAATTCAAAAGCGACATTGCTGAAAGGGGAAAAGGTAGCGTTGATAAATTGCTTGAAGCCTATAAAAGTAACTTTGAAGTCTGGAAGGAAGGAAATACGGTACATATCCGGTACGGAGAAGTTTCGCAGGGATGTTATTGTCCGGCGGCCAAATTTCGCCCGGCAAAACCCAACGATCTGCATTGCGAATGCACACGCGCCACCCATCAAACCATTTTCGAAACGGCACTGGGCAGACCAATTGATGTGAAAATTCTGGAATCTGTCCGGAGAGGAAATAAAACCTGCCACTTTCTGGCAACGTTATGATTTCTATATGATTGACCGTTTATATACCTATTTGGCATTTTGTATCAGTCAGTTGTGGTTCATTTATTGTCATTCTGTTGTCATTTCCTGCCAATTGAATGACTGCCAAATGACAATTGAATGACTTTTTTGACAATGGGATTACTTTCTATAACCAAAACAGCCCTGTAAACGATTGCTTACAGGGCTGCGATTTATCTATTTTCAGGAGATTACAAGCTATCTCCAAAATCCTGGCGGAACTTAGCAACCAGCTTATCAACCCAATCGCCAATAGGTTTTAATTTACCAACAAAAAAGCGAAGTACCGGAGGTTCTTCAACCCATTCCAAACCACCAATCAGTTCGCGGTTATCGTACAGCCACTGAATACGGTCTTCGGCATATTTAACCTGCGACAAAGTAAACACACGGCGCGGGAATGCCAGACGCAGCAACTCGATGTCGGATAAAATGTCATTTCCATCGGCATCACGCACACTCGAAATGGTACCACGTTCCATACCACGAATCCCTGAACAAATATACAAAGCCGCAGCAAGCGCTCCTGCCGGATACTGTGTTTGTGGCACATGCGGAATAAACATACCCGCATTGAGGTGGCAACCCAATCCTCCG
>Ga0154413_1053_pt2 | contig 17315 bp, 17 predicted proteins | sample RifGroB2_FD_115917 | JGI IMG/M metagenome (GOLD analysis project Ga0154413, IMG submission 115917) | Bacteroidetes bacterium GWB2_41_8 | reverse complement strand
ATAAGAAGCTTGGGATATTTATGGTTAATATAGCGGCTTTTGGAGTAAAAAAATAAAATTCGCAAATCTGTATTCTAAAAAATGAATGAAATGAATCGGTCAGAACTTAGTAAATTGGTTAAATATGGTTGGCTTTTCCTGATTGCAGGTTTGGTAATCAATTACATTTATCGTTTGGTTTTTCATTCCACACCGATCGAAAAAATCATTATCGGTTCCGACATGGAAGGCTATTTTCAGTATTTGGTTCATTTCTTTATCCGCGACTGGTCAACTTTCGACCAAATGCGCTGGACAATTCCATATAGTGAAGGAAAAACCCTCAGTGTTTTCACTTGCGGGGTAGCAATTCTGTGGTTGCCTTTTTTCCTGATGGCACATTTAATCAGTATTTTCTTTGGTCTCGATACGGGCGGATATGCCAATATGTACTATGGTTTCATGTTGGTTGCCGGCATCGTTTATACCTATATCGGACTGGTTTTCATGTACAAATTCCTTCGCGAATTTTTTGAGCATAAAGTCAGTATAATTACAACCGCTTTGTTTTTTCTGGCAACCAACGTATTCTTTTATTCCGTTTTGCTTGGCGCCGGAATGGCACATGTGTATTCGTTTTCGATGATTGCCATTTACATTTATTTTACCCATCAGTTCTTTAAGGACAGCACGAAAAAAAGACTGATTCTGTTGGGTGTGCCTTTTGCATTGGCCGTATTAATCCGGCCGACCAACATTATTTCAGGATTGTTTTTCTTTCTGTATGGTGTCAGCAGTATCGATACATTTAAGGAACGTATGGTGTTCTGGATAAAAAATTATTGGGCCATCGTTGGTTTATTTATTATCGGTGTAATTGTATTTATACCACAGATGGCTTACTGGCACTATGTTACCGGAAAGTTTCTGGTTTACTCGTATCAGGAATATGGGTTTCCAAACTGGAATGCACCGAAATTCGGAATAGTTCTTTTCGGAAAATACAATGGCTGGCTAACTTATACGCCCATTGTAATTTTCGGATTGGTGGGCTTATTTATTTTGTTGTGGAAGAAGCAGATGAATAGCCTGGCTATTTCGTTGGTTCTGCTAATTGGTATTTATGTCAATGCCAGTTGGTGGGTTCCTACATTCAGCGCTGCGGTTGGGCAAAGAGCCATGATTGACTTTCTTCCGGTTCTCGCGGTTCCGCTTGGTTATGCCATCAAACAGATATACGGAATGTCAAGGCAGATGAAGTTCGCATTCGGATTTGTGGTCCTGATATTTATATTCTACAATATTCAGTTTGGTTTCCGTTACGATTCATGGATGTGGTGGGGTTCGCCAATGAATTGGGATAAATTCTGGACTACTTTGAAGTTTTAATTTTCAAATAAATTCGTTTCCGAAATCAGATAGTTTGGCCTGCGTTTGTTTTCGATGAAGAGTTTGCCGAGGTATTCGCCAATAATACCGAGCATCAGTAAATTGATGCCTCCAACAAACAAAACGCTTAAAATAACCGAAGTCCAACCTGTAATTGCCAGGTCGGTAAAAATGTGAATATAAGCAGCATACAATCCGTAGATAAAGGACAGAACTGCGATTACAGAACCAAAATAAATTGAAAGCCTTAGTGGTTTTACGCTAAAAGCAGTCACTCCGGTGGTGGCAAATTTCAGCATTTTTTTTAATGTGTATTTGGTGGTTCCGGCAAAACGTTCGGCAGCAGTAAATTCAACATTTGTTTGACTGAAACCCATCCACGGAATGAGACCCCTGAAAAACAGGAAATTCTCGTTGAAAAGTTTGAGCTGTTTCAACACTTTTTTGTCGATCAGACGGAAATCGGCCATGCCATTTTCAATATTTACATCAGATAACTTTCTCATTATCTTATAGAAAATACCGGAGGAAATCTTTTTGGTGTATGCAATGCTGGCATGATCGTTTCGTATGGTATTGACAATTTCAAATCCTTCTTCCCATTTGCTGATAAGTGCCGGAATCACATCTGGCGGGTGCTGCAAATCGGCATCAAGACTGATAGCGCAATCACCCGATGCAAAATCGTACCCAGCTTTTAAAGCATTCTGATGTCCAAAATTCCGTGAAAATGATATGTATTTGATAGTTGGATTTTCCTTGGCCAATGCTAAAATTACCCGAAAAGTATTGTCACTGCTGCCATCGTTTACATAAATTATTTCGTGAAAATAGGTTTCAGGTAAAACCCTGATCAGCTCTTTATTAAAGGTTGGCAGTCCTTCTTCTTCGTTGAAACAAGGTACAATAACAGATATTTTCTTTCGGGTTTCCATTAATTATCTTTTAATTTGTAAATATACTTTTTGTATAATAATAATTCCGCATGTTATGAAAGATTTCAAAAAGGGAATTCTGCTGACCCTTCTCTTGAGTTGTATTGTACTGTTTTTGTTTTATCGTCCTTTGCTGAAAGATCCCAACAATGTTTACTTTTCACCCTCGGGTGATGGTTTAAAATCATATATCGTTTCAATTTATCATCTTGACCACGATACTTCCCTGTTCCGAAATAATGCAATGAATTACCCTTATGGCGAAATGGCATTCTTTACTGACTGTCAGCCAATGATAACAAATCCTGTAAAATTACTCAGCGATATTGGTATCGATTTACGCCCTTATATTGTCGGAATTATCAATATTTTGATGCTGTTGTCCATTGTTCTGGCAGCAGTTTTTATTTTCCTGATTTTTCTTGAGCTAAATGTTTCGTGGTGGTTTGCAGCTTTTGCGGCAATAGGGATCGCAATGGTTTCGCCGCAAATTGGTCGTTTGGGTGGGCATTTCTCGCTTAGCCATCTGATGTGGTTGCCAATGCTCATCTGGCTACTGATGCGGTTCGACAAAAAGAAATCCTACTTGATTTCCGTTGCAATTGGCCTGGTAACCTTCCTTGCAGCAGGAATGCACATGTATTTTTTCGCTTTATTCGGCTTTCTGTTCCTTTTTTACTGGGTCAATTGTATTTACACCAAACAAATGAATATCCGCGATTACAGGTGGATCGTTCATCTTTTAATCCAGATTATACTGCCTCTGATTTTGGTTCAGATTATTGTTGGCCATAATGATACAATTACCGACCGAACAACTCACCCCTGGGGACTTACTACCTACAGGGCCAATCCGGCTTCAGTTCTGTTGCCTTTGGGCAAGCCTTATGCTCCTTTTTTAATGAAAATTGAGAAGTTTAATACGTTTGATTGGGAAGCGTTTGCCTACATCGGACTTGTTGCCTTAATTGGTTTTATTACCGGCATTTTTCAGATGATTCAGCGGGTCAGACAAAAACAATCATGGTGGAGGGTTTCTAATAATCGGTTGATTACGGTTTTTTTCTGGGCATCGGTGGCTTCGCTGTTGCTTTCGTTCAGTATTCCATTCAACCTTGGGCTGATGTTTTTACTTGATTATTTAGGCCCAATTCAGCAATTGCGTGCTCTGGCACGTTTTTCATGGCTGTTTTATTATTTGATAAATCTGCTGGTTTTCTATGGAATTTTCTGTCTCCTGAAACGTGGAAATCTGTATAAGATTTTGGCAGTACTGGCGCTTGCTTTTCTTTTGTACGACGGCTATTTAAATGTAAGAACTTATGCTCCGCGAATGAATAACAGGGTGCCTGAATTGGAAGATCAAGCCAATATTTCTGCCGAGAACGAATGGGTCAATCTGATCAATAAAGATGATTATCAGGCCATTTTGCCATTGCCGTATTTTCATATTGGTTCTGAAAATGTATGGCTTGAACCTAAATGCGACATATTACGGCAATCGTTTATCGTAACGCTGAAAACTGGCTTGCCTTCGATGGGAGTCATGCTAAGTCGTACCTCTCTTTCACAAACATACAAAAGTCTTTCACTGGTTTCTGAACCAGTTTCAAGCTTCCAGGTCATTAATGATTTGCAAAATGAAAAACCTCTGCTCCTGATGGTTGATAACTGTAATGATCTTTCAAATCCTGAAAAAAATCTGGTCCGGCATTCATCGCTGATTTGGAAAGGGCCGAAATTCGCTTTTTATCAGCTTCCGGTTGCCATGCTCGATACTATTTCGATGCGTGGAACTTTGGCTTTCGAAAACGAGATGAAAATCATTCATGATGGCAATGCTGATACAACCCGGATACTCTATTACAATGGGTTTGAAGACAACCAAAATGCTGATGTATTCTATGGTTCAGGTGCATTTTCAGCTGAAATAAAAAACTGGAACCGCATAGTAGAGCAAAAAATCAAAAATGCGCAACCCGGCGATTCATGCGAAGTGCTTTTCTGGGTTAAAGGTTATGAAACCGATTTGATGGCGCGATCGATCATCGAGTTTGTGCAAAAAACTGACGATCAGACGGTTGATTACAAATATGACCAGTTTCAGCATTACTATAGCTCGCTGAAAGACGGCTGGATGAGAATCAAAATTCCATTCGTCGCAAAATCAACCGACGACCTTGTAATGGTTACCTTACGAAATGCCGACCTGAAGAATTTTTCGCTGGTGGTTGACGAAGTAATTATTCGGAAGCGGCCTTAGCGAGTTTATAAACTACTTCGCCATTTCCTTCGTTGAAAAATGTCCTGATCAGTTCGTACTTTTCAGGGAAGTATTTCCCGGCATTTTGCAAAAATGACTCTTTCAGGTTGTCGTTAAGAAAATAGATGTAGGTTGGCCTATCTGGATTCTTAAAATCGGGTTCCTTTGCCCAGAAATGCATGGTATTATCCCACGGAAAGAATATGTACGAATTGGGATATAATTCAGCAAGTACAGGTTTGAAAAAATCGCGCTGACGTCCGGACCATTCATAGCTGTGCATCAGAACATACTCTTGAACCGGCGCACCGTAATTGGTTGTCACAATTATTTTAACCGCATCTTTTTCAATTGTTTGCATGTAGTGCATGGCCTGTGCTTTTTGATTTATCTTTTGATCCATATCTTGCGAAAGGTGCTGCACAACCGGTAACTGCCTGACGAAATATACTGAAATGATCAGCACAATGGCAATTTGAGGAATTCGGTATTTCGAAATAACAGGATTAAACTGACGGATAAATTCGGCAATAATCAGGATCGAAACCGGCAGCAGCATCAATGCCGGAATAAAATACCGTGCTTCGTATTGCTTGCAAACAATTACTGTCTGAATGACAGTCGCACTCAATACTGCCAACGAAATTCGCCGGACAAGGCTTCCTTCCCGATTTTTTTTACTGATGAATGAAGCCACAAAAACAATCAGCAAAACGATCATTATCCAAAAGAAAAAGCGGTTTTCAGTATAAAGACTACTGAAATTTGGGCCAAATGTTTTCCAGTCGATGATATTGCCTTCGCCTTTTCCGTACTGTCCGCTGTGCAGGAAAAGCGCTTTCATCCATCCCCAGAAAACATTGATTTGCAGTGTTACCGGCAGCGCCATCACAAAAAAAGAACCGACAGCAATCAATGAATATCTGATTCGTTCTTTCCAGGTAGTCAGCACAATAAGGGGGATAATCCATAGTGGGAAATAGGTGAGTTTGATCGATAATCCAAAAGCTGAAATCAGGCCAAACCAAAGATAATTGTTGCGAAATCGGTTGTCGTCGGATGCGAAAAGCGGTTGCAGCAATAATATACTTAGCAGCATAACCGGAATTGGAATCAGATTTTCGGGAACGACACGACCAATATTCAAAAATATAATACTCGTGAAAAGGGGCGAGAGCTGAAGCAAAACGGTATATGTCAGGTTGTTGCTAATCCGGTAGAATATTCGTCCGGCAAAATACATAAAAACAGCTATTACCGACGTCAACGCCAGATTCAGTACATGAAGGTACATGTCAAAATTAGCCAGCACGTCGAGATTAAAGCTTACCTGGTGCGATCTTAAAAAATAAACCAACCTGAAAACAAGAGCTGCCATGTATTGCAGCGGAGTTCCGGGATTATCAATATGCCCTAGCATTAATTTCCCGTTTGCAACACTCAATCCACTGATAAAATAAATGCACTCCGGATCGGCTCCATGAAGCGAAAAGAAACCGGCAATTTGCAGGATGTAACTTCCCAGAAAAAAGTAGGCCAACGGGGCAATCAGTAAAATTATCAGCTTCTTAGAGTTCATTTTTTTTTTATTTTGAAGATTGCAAAGTTTAGAATTCCCCATTTTTGAAACCGGAACTGAAGGGAAGTTTTTAAAACTCCCAATCCGTAAATTGAACTGTTTTTGATGTTTATGCTCGAAGCATCGTCGAAATATTTAGTGGGGCAGGTAATTTCGGCGATTTCGAAACCGGCATACCATATTTGGGCCAGCATTTGGTTATCAAAAACGAAATTATCGGAGTTGGCATTGTAGTTTACATTCTCCAGCACTTCGCGCGAGAATGCACGATATCCGGTGTGATATTCCGACAGTTTGGCATTCATTAAAATATTCTGAAACAAAGTAAGTAATCGGTTCGAAACATATTTGTACCAAGGCATTCCGCCGGCCAGAGCGCCTTTTCCTAAAATACGCGAACCAAGCACAACATGGTATAACTCGTTCGCAATCAGATGAGTCATCGACGGAATTAACTTGGGTGTGTATTGGTAATCGGGATGCAACATGATAACAATGTCGGCGCCTAATTCGAGCGCTTTATTGTAACACGATTTCTGGTTTCCACCATAACCCTTGTTCTCTTTATGGCTTATAATGTGTTTTATTCCAAGTCGTTGAGCCTCTCTGATGGTTTCGTCCTTGCTTTTGTCGTCAACAAGTATCACCTCATCAACAATAGAAAAGTCGATTTCGTTGTAGGTAATTTCAAGTGTTTTGGCTGCGTTGTAGGCGGGAAGTACTACTACTACTTTCTTGCTGTTAATCATTCTTGTTTTTTTTTGTAAAGATAATCCGATTTCGCTTTTTCAAAAGTTCCTGAAACTAAAATACTGATTGATTCTTTTTGGTGCGGAAGTCAGAACGATTTCTGAAAGTACATTATTATTTCAGTTTAAATCTTTAATTTTAAGCAAACTTAAAATCTGGGCATTATGAGTACTTCAAAAAATTATCCATTGTCGCGTCGTAATTTTATAAAAGTTTCGGCCGCCACCACTGCCGGTGTTTCCATGTTATCGTTTGGTGGTTGCGCAACCGATAAAATGCCATCGCCTATGAAACGGAAATTTGGCAACTTCGACTTCGAGGTAACAACACTGGCGCTGGGAGGCCAGGCTTCGCTGCAATGGACTCCCGAAGATGTTGATCCGGTGCCAATTATCCTGAAAGCCTTCAAGCTGGGAATCAATTATTTCGATACATCAAATCTTTATGCTGACAGTCAGTTAAATTACAACAAAGCTTTCAGAACACTGAACCTGATTCCGGGAGAGCAGAACTACGACGAAAATCTCCGGAAATCGATTTGGCTTACCAGTAAAACCTGCATGCGCTGGGGAAAACCGGGCTGGCCCGAAAGAGAGAACGTAAATAACTGGTCGAACGGAGCGCCCGATGTAAAATGCGCGGTTGACGATCTGAAACGCTCGCTCACACAGCTCTTTGGCGACAACAAAGGCTGGTATCCTGAAGGCGCTTATCTTGATATGATTCTGATTCATACACTGCACAATACCGCTGAAATTGATGTGCTTTACGAAGGGCTGGAAACACCGCTCGATCCCAACGGGAATTTTGGCGCATTGGTTGCCCTGCGCGATTTTCGCGATGGCACCAACCTGACAGGAATGAACCCTAAAAATGAAAAGCTGATCCGTCACATCGGTTTTTCGGGACACGCCAATCCACCTGCGATGATCGATATGATTCAGCGCGACGAATACGGAATTCTGGAAGGAATGCTTGTCGCAATTAATGCCAACGATAAAACCAAATACAACATGCAGCACAATGTGATTCCGGTTGCTGCTGCCAAAGGAATGGGAATTATAGCCATGAAAGTATTTGCCGATGCAGCTATTTATCACAAGGAACCACGCTGGTCGCGCGAGCCCGCCGATGTGTTCCGGAAAGTGGGAACACCCGAGTTGCCCAGTCGTCCGCTTATCGAGTATTCACTCACCACTCCGGGAATTCATACTTTGATAATTGGTATCGGTCAGATTGACGAAGACCCGATGAAATGTCAGTTGATTCAGAATTATTATGCGGCCCAGATAGAACCAAATGGGATGCCTGAAGATGAAAGGAACCGGATTGAAGCACAGGCACTGAACGTGAAAGCGAATTCGAATTATTTTCAGATTGATAAAGTGGGCTTAACAGCTCCGGGAAATATCAGGAAAGAGGAAAACAAAATTATTTGGGATACCGCTTTTGCTGGCGATGTGGCTGTTGCTGCCTACGAAGTGTTGGTAAACGGCGAAAAGGCTGGCGAAGTTGAGCATCATCCTCAGGTTCTTAAAAGCAAGCCGTTTAGTTTTGAAGCTTCAGTAAAAGAAGGTGATAAAATTGCGGTGGTTGCGGTCGATAAAGAAGGGAACAGGGCTGAATCTGCTTTGGCTTAGAATTTATTTTGCAGTATTTACAGAACCGCTCTTCCATAGAGGGCGGTTCTTTTTTCTGAAATCTAACGAATAGTTTATTAGCCAGAATCCAATATCTAGTAAAATTTGTTGAGCCAATCCAGACCTATTTTGGCAACTTCCAAATCCTGCTCACCACTGCCGCCCGAGAAAACAGCAAGAATATATCCTGAATTTACTTTTCGGATTAATCCACCCTGGTAACCTAATTCTCCTGAAAGTACTTTTCTGACGCCGCTTCCGCTATCCTTGTGTGTGTCGGCCATTTCAGAAGCTTTGGTGTAGGCAATGCCCAAGAGATTTGCAGACTCGGTGGTTAAATTGCCCACAACTTTCATTTTCGAAATCCATGTTTTTGAAACATCACCCGGAATAAAAGCAACAATGGCAACTCCTTTAATCGAAATCTTTTGTGCAGCTTCTTCGATTAAAGCGAGGCTCCTGTCAGCCTGTTTCATGAAAATTTTCTCTCCTGAATTATTGCTTTCTGTCTTAACTTCAAGGTTTTTTTTCTGCGCCTGAACAGACAGGCTGAGTCCTGAAATAATGGTTAGTGCCAGAATTAGAAGTAGTTTGTTCATTTTAGGGTAAGTTTAGATAAGTTTTTAGAAGCGGTCGTTTCAACAAATATAGCTTGATTTCCCGATTTCGATCAGAATATTTCTTAAACCTCAATTTGCAATCCATCATACGATAAAAAAACATTTTCAGGAAGATTATTTTGAACCTCATCAAAAAATCCCATTTGGTGCGAAAGGTGCGTCAGATATGCTTTCCCGGGTTTTACTTCAGCAATTATTTCTAACGCCTGACCGAGATTGTAGTGCGAAATATGATCTTCTTTGCGCAAAGCATTCAATACCAAAACATCCAGTCCACGTAGTTTTTCAATTTCAGCAGCTTCCAAACGGTTAACGTCGGTTACGTAAGCCAGGTTTCCGAATCTGAATCCGAACACAGGCAATTTGTAATGGAATCCACGAATGGGGATTACTTCAAGATCGCCAATGTGAAATGGCTTATTCTCAATTAAGTGCAGGTGCATTTGCGGTATTCCGGGATATTTGTAGCTGGCAAAAACATAATCGAAAATACGGCGAATAGCAATTTGTACGCGTTCTTCTGCATAAATATCGGTTGGCTGTTTCTGAACCCAGTTGAAGGCGCGGATGTCATCCAATCCAAAAATATGATCGGTATGTTCGTGGGTAAGCAGAATCCCATTCAAGTGGCGAACCTTGTGCGTTAGCATTTGCTGCCTGAAATCAGGTCCGGCATCAACCACAAGGCATTGAGTGTCGGTTTCAATCATCACCGAAGCGCGCAATCGCTGGTCTTTTGGATTGTTTGATAAACATACCGGACATTGACATGCAACCACCGGAACGCCCTGCGAGGTACCTGTTCCTAAAAAAGTAAGTTTCACTATTTGAATATTGTTTTATGCAAAAATAAGGATTGCCCTAAGTACACCGAAGGTTTTTGTCTATTTTTGAAAAAAAATTACACATGGCCAAGCTTTATATGATTCCGACAACTTTGGGCGATACGACCATCGAACGGGTTTTACCGCCCGATTTGTCACAGTTAATTTCATCCATATCAGTTTTTATTGTCGAAAATATCCGCACAGCACGGCGGTTCCTCAAAAAAGTGAATCCGGCCATTGTAATTGATCATCTCACTTTTTTCGAGCTTAATCAGCACACCGACAAAAAAGAAATCAGTCGGTTTCTGGAATCAAACAAACAGGGGCTCGATATTGGAATAATTTCGGAAGCAGGTTGCCCCGGAATTGCTGATCCGGGAGCAGAAGTAGTTCGGATTGCACACACCAAAAACATTCAGGTAGTGCCGCTGGTTGGACCATCATCTATTCTGCTGGCTTTGATGGCTTCAGGAATGAGCGGACAAAATTTTGCATTTAACGGCTATTTACCAATTAAAAATCCGGAGAAATCGCTGCAAATAAAAATGTTGGAAAACCGCATGCACACCGAAGGACAGACACAAATTTTTATTGAAACTCCATACCGAAATGCACAGTTGCTCGATGAATTAATAAGAAATTGCGACCCGAAAACGATGCTTTGTATTGCCGCCGATATTACTTTAGAAACTGAGTTTATTCTTACCAAACCCATTTCATTCTGGAAAACCAATCTTCCGGATATTCAGAAACGACCAGCCATTTTTATGATCGGGAAAGTGTAAATGAGCATGGGGCACAGAGCGAAGGGCAGAGGGTAAAATGAGAATTTAGCTTAATATCGTGATTACTAGCCTTCGCCTTCCGCCAAAATTCCGAAACTCACACAAATAAATTCCCTGCCAGGTTCCCAGATTCAGGCGGTGATTGGTAATCGGAATCGTCAGGCTGGCGCCAATTAGCGACGATTTTAAATGTGCAGGCATATCATCGTCACCTTCATCCAGATGTGTAAATCCCGGATCATTTTCAGGAACCAGCTTATTCATAAAAGTTTCGAAATCGTACCGAACCGATGGATCAGCATTTTCATTCAGGCTAATACCAGCCGAAGTGTGTTGAATCAGGATATTCACCAAACCTTTTTCGGGTAAACGGGGTAATTGACTTTCAACCAGATCCGTAATCAGGTGATATCCTCGTTTAAAGGCTGGAAGTGTTATTTCAAGTTGTTCGGTCATAAGAATTTCAATTTTTAAGTGGTCAAAAAATCATTCAATTGTAATTTATTGTCATTCATAATGACGTGAAACTAATGGCTATCAATGACTTTTTTTACTGCCAACTGCGACTGACCACTGAAAACTAATAATGTTTCCCCATAAAATCGTCGAAGGCATTGTAAACACCTCCGGTTCGTTGCTTTTCGTATTGAATTGCCTGCTGTTCTTTCCATTGTTCGGCCATTTGTTTCAGGGTTGGATCGGCGTGTTTAAAGAACATTTTATACGAGTTGCAAAATCGTGGTTTCCGGTGATCTTCCGGATCTTTAATTCTGTCTTTTGTGCATCCTCCATAGCAATTGCGCAACCATCTGCATTGGCGGCATTCGCGCGGAAGAACGGCCTTGGCTGCACCAAATGTCTGTTGCGTTTTGGTGTTCAGCATATTAATAATACGCTCGTGCATAATATTTCCCAGTTTCCATTTGGGTTCCACAAAAAAGTCGCAGCTATACACATTTCCATTGTGCTCAACAACCACGTAAGGGCCGCATTCTTTCATCATGGTGCATTCCGGCGCTTCCATGCCCACATACGAATGAAAAACCGATTCGAAATGGCGTACAGATGTAGTCGGAACACCGTTCACAAAATCCGCCAGCCACAAATCAAACATCCGTACCAGAAATTTTCCATAATCTTCAGCAGATACAGAGAAAGGCGCTGCTTTTGTCGGATCGTTTTTGTCAGTTTCAACAATCGGGATAAACTGCATAAATGTATAGCCCAAACTTTTGTAATAGGCATATAATTCGTCTGGAAACTGAACGGAATAGGAGGTGAGTACGCACATTGCATTGGCTGCAACGCCCTCTTGCTGAAGCATAATGGCATTTGTCTCAACCCGTTTGTGTGTTCCTTTTTGACCTTTATCAAAGCGGTAACGATCGTGAATGTGTTCAGGTCCGTCGAGCGAAATGCCCACCAGCCAGTCGTATTCTTTCAGAAAGGCTGCCCATTGTTTGTCGAGTAGCAAACCATTGGTTTGCAGTCCATTGCCTACTGATTGGTTGTGTCCGTATTTTTTCTCCAATTCAATTGCACGTTTGTAAAAATCAAGGCCCATCAAAGTAGGCTCGCCTCCCTGCCAGGCCAGCGAAACACTGTCGCCCGATTGCTGCATCACCTGTCTGATCAGTTCCTCCTGAATTTGCGGGCTCATCCGGTGTACTGGAGTTTGATGGAATAACGAAGATTTCTCGAGATAGAAACAATAAGTACAGTCCAGATTACAATCCGGACCGGTCGGTTTTATGAGAACTGAATTGAGAGGTCGGTGCTTTGCCATTTTTAATCGGGTTATTTTTCCTGAATGACAAACTTAAAAAATCTGACGACTTAAGCGATGTGTTTGTTTTCATTAAAGTTCCCGAATGCGGATTATTTCCTGCAATTCAAGAATTTTTTCGCGCCGCTCGTACGAAAACACTGAACTGTTTTCCTGAAGGTAGCTGAAGAGGAACAAGGCTTTCAGTATATAATTCGCTTTGGTAGCCGTAAGCGATTGTTCAGGATCTCTGCCTAAAACCATCAGAATATCAGCCAGCTTTTCCAATTGGTTTTCCGAAGTAAATTTTTCTTTTACAATACTTAAAAAGTCTTGGTTTTCAAGCATAATTATCTGATCGATGTCCAGATTTATTTCCTGAATAAGCGCTTCGCGCACGGCCATAGTCATTTGTTCCTGCTGGTTTTCTTCTTTCATTTTCAGAATTCTACGGAGTAAGCCGGACAGGAAATAGCCCATTTCTTCGAATTGACGAATAAGATAATCGCGTGAAGCCATATCAGCATAATTTTTAAGTTTAGATTTCTCTTCGGCAAATCAAAGTTAATAATAACCAATGACCGACAAAAATCCTTTTCATAAAACAATTAATAAGCTCTTGAACAGTTTATTATTCCGGAAGTATTATTTTTGCCGACATGAGGTCAATCAAATCTTTTTTTATCGTTATCGCCCTGTTCCTGAATATTACAGGCCTGTTTGCACAAAGCAATAACGCCACTTTGTTTGGAAAAGTAACCGACCAAAACGGCAAGCCTGTTGAACTGGCCAATATTTCGCTCAAGAATTCGACCATCGGCACTGTTTCAAATCGCGATGGCGAGTACCTTTTGCGTATTCCTGCAAAAAAATCGGTGGTTATTGTCTATTCAATGATTGGATATCAAGTGGTTGAAAAAATTATTACAGCTACCGAAGAGCAACGGCTCGAAATGAATGTAGTAATTCAACAGGTTGACCAGGAAATTGGCGAAGTTCAGATAACCCAACACCGGCGAAATAAAACCAACATCGAACGGATTGATTCCAAATATCTTAACAACATTACTGATGCAGGAACCGGCGGGGTGGAAGCGCTGATTAAAACGCTTCCCGGTGTTTCTACCAACAACGAACTGAGTTCACAATATTCGGTCAGAGGTGGAAATTTTGATGAAAATTTGGTGTATGTAAATGATATTGAAGTTTATCGGCCGTTTTTAATTCGCGCCGGACAACAAGAGGGGATGAGCTTTATTAATTCTGATATGGTTTCATCCATCGAGTTCTCGGCGGGTGGTTTCGATGCCAAATACGGAGACAAAATGTCGTCGGTGCTCGATATCAAATACCGGAAACCTACAGAATTTGCTGGATCGGCTTCAGTAAGTTTGCTGGGTGGTTCCATTCATCTGGAAGACCTGAGCAAAAACGGAAAATTCTCGCATATCTCCGGAATTCGTTACAAAACCAACCGTTATTTATTGGGAACACTCGACGAAAAAGGAGAATACAATCCCCGTTTTGTCGATGCGCAAACCTACCTGACTTATAAATTCAGCAAATCGTTCGATGTTTCGTTTCTTGGTAACATTGCTCAAAATCAATATCTTTTTATTCCCCAGACCCGAAAAACAAGTTTCGGAACCTTTAATCAGGCATATAGTGCCACAGTGTATTTTGAAGGTCAGGAGGTTGACCGGTTTGTGACAAGTACCGGGGCGCTGGTTGCAAATTATCATCCGGGCGACAGACTGAATCTTAAATTCATCGCGTCGGCATTCCATTCGAAGGAAGAAGAAACCTACGATATTTTGGGGCAATATTATCTGAATGAGCTCGAACGAAACCTTGGATCTGAAAATTTGGGCGACAGTGTTTTGAATATTGGTGTCGGTTCTTTTTTGAATCATGCCCGCAATTACCTGGATGCCACCGTTTATAGTTTTGAACACAAAGGAGCGTATAATTCCGAACATCATCTTCTTAACTGGGGATTGAAATTTCAGACGGAAATGATTGACGACAAAATGAATGAATGGATTTTGCGCGATTCGACCGGATACGCGATTCCGTATAATGGCAATGAGATAAAGCTGTACAGCACAACCAGAACGGATTACAGTATGAATTCGACCCGTTTTACGGGTTACATTCAGGATACTTATCAAATACCAATCAATAAAGGCGCTTTGTATGCAACCGGAGGTATTCGTGCGCAGTACTGGTCGTATTCCGATGAGTTTTTGCTAAGTCCGCGAGGTACTTTCCGATATTATCCCGATTGGGATGCCAATTTTGTTTTCCATCTTTCAGGAGGTATTTACTCGCAGCCGGCATTTTACAAAGAACTGAAAGGGCAAACCGGAACCATTTATCCTGACACAAAAGCTCAACGGTCAACGCAGGTGTTGTTTGGTGCCGATTATATTTTTCGCGCGTGGGATCGTCCTTTCAAATTCAGTTCTGAAGCCTATTTTAAAGTAATGACCAATCTGACTCCCTATAAAATTGACAATGTTCGTATCAGGTACTTGCCCAATCAAACGGCCAATGGTTATGCTACCGGGCTTGATATGAAAGTGAACGGCGAATTTGTGAGCGGAATTGAATCATGGGCCAGCCTGTCAATTATGAAAACCGAAGAAGATATCCTGAAAGATGGACATGGCTACATTCCGCGTCCAACCGATCAGCGGTTTAATTTTAGCATTTTCTTTCAGGATTATTTCCCCGGAAATCCGACATGGAAAATGCACCTGACTGCTTTTTACGGATCGCGGCTTCCAACCGGGCCGCCCAATTCAGAGCGGTACATGGACAAATTCCGTATTCCGCCGTATCGACGCATCGATCTTGGCTTTTCAAAAGTGCTGATCAATCAGGATCACCGTGAATTCAGATACAAAGCATTCAATTCTATTAAAGACATGTGGCTTAGTCTTGAAGTGTTTAACTTGCTGGGAATCAATAACACAATTTCGTATTTATGGGTGGCAAACAATACCGGCGATTTATTTGGTGTTCCGAATTACCTCACCAAACGAAAACTGAATCTGAAACTGACTGTAAAATTTTAACGGAAAGTACTGAGGTAAGAAGTCCCAAGTCCTAAGTCCCAGGAATCTTTTTGACTTGGCTATTTAAAGTTTATAGATTTTTAGTACTTATTCCATGAGCTCTCACGAAGATATTTAGGACTATGGACTTATTTACTCACACAAAAACGCAATAATGAAACTCCCTATTTACCAGGCCGATGCATTTGCAAGCAGCCTTTTCAAAGGAAATCCGGCCGCAGTTGTGCCTTTAAAAGAATGGCTCACCGACGAACCCATGCAACAAATTGCTGCTGAAAACAATCTGTCGGAAACCGCATTTTTCATTCCTGAAGGCGATCATTTTCACATTCGCTGGTTTACCCCGAAAGCAGAAGTCAGACTTTGCGGACATGCCACATTGGCTACAGCACACGTGCTATTTAACGAGCTAAATTTCGCCGGAGAACAAATTGCTTTCAACAGCCAAAGCGGCATACTGACAGTAAAAAAAGTTGGAGATAAATTGCAGCTTGATTTTCCTTCCGATTTTGCTCATGCGGTAGAAGCAGTTCCTGTTTTTGCAGAAGCTTTCGGCGTTCATCCGTTGGCAACTTTTAAAGGAAGAACCGATTACCTTTTGCTGTTTGATTCGGAAGAAACCATCCGGAATTTCCATCCGGATATTCCATTGTTGTTGACTACTGATGCCCGCGGAATTATAGTTACTGCAAAAGGAAATGAAGTTGATTTTGTGAGCCGTTTTTTTGCCCCCGCAGTTGGTGTAAACGAAGACCCGGTCACAGGTTCAGCACATACCACTTTGATTCCTTATTGGGCAAAACGACTCAACAAAAATGAAATGACAGCACTTCAACTCTCCGCCCGTGGCGGCCAATTGTGGTGTACGTTGGCTGGCAATCGGGTTTTAATCGCCGGAAAAGCGGTGACTTATCTGAAGGGCGAGATCGAGGTTTGAAACTAAATTTGTACTTTTATAGTTCAAAATCAGGAACAAAAGCGGATATGAAAAATGCAATGCAATATATTGTCGATGAACATGGAATAAAAACTTCGGTTATTGTTCCTTACCATTTGTGGGAGAAGATTACTTCTGACAATAAAAAACTCCAAAACAAAATCGAAGTTTTGCTCGCAATAAAAGATGGATTAAGTGAGATTAAGGGTGCAAACAAAAATTACCAGGAATTTCAAACCCTTTCAGACTTTGTAAATGAAAGTGACAGTTAGGGTAGCCCTAAGTTTTAAGCGACAGGCAAAACCACTCCTGAAAAAATATCCTTCTTTAATCAGGGAGTTATCTCAACTTGAATCTGACTTGAAAGAAAATCCCAGAATGGGAACATCTCTTGGCAACAATACTTATAAAATACGGCTGGCTCCAAAGAGCAAAAACAAAGGCAAAAGTGGTGGACTAAGAGTTATAAGTCATCTGGAAACAGAAATCATGGGGGCTTTGCTGAATATAATGGCGAAAACACAACCGTTATTCTGATTTCAATTTATGACAAAAGCACAACGGCCTCAATTTCTGATAAAGAGATAAAAGAATTTATCCGCAATATCGATGTAGATTAGGTCTTAAATGATCTTCCTAAAACTTTATTTTTAACCGCTTGTTTCCCTTGCAATACAAAATCTAGGGAACATGGAAATTCAGAAATATACTAACGATCTTATTCACGAAACCTCGCCGTATTTACTGCAACATGCGCACAATCCGG
>Ga0154413_1195_pt2 | contig 17572 bp, 18 predicted proteins | sample RifGroB2_FD_115917 | JGI IMG/M metagenome (GOLD analysis project Ga0154413, IMG submission 115917) | Bacteroidetes bacterium GWB2_41_8 | reverse complement strand
CGCGCACTTTTGAAACAGTTGCGCAGCTAACCCGAATGGGGATCGATCAGCTCGATATTCACTCAAAAGTATATGATAATTATTCGGCTGACAGAATGAGGTTGATGGGCTTTTGCTTAAGTAACCGGATGACGGTTTATCCTGAATACCACGCTGCCGCCATGTATATTTCGCTTGAAGATCAGAAAGCGTTTAATTTTGTGACCGGCGATAATGAGGGGTTTGTAAACATGCCATTGTCAATCAAAGGAGTTGTGTTTAGCGCACTTTTTACTGAAAAAGAGAAATACATTAAAGTTTCTTTCAGGTCGAAGGGCGAATTTGCTGTAAATGAGATATGTGAGAAATATTTTAATGGTGGAGGCCATCGCAACGCATCCGGAGGAGAGTTATATGCATCTATGCAGGAAACACTTGCTAAATTTGAAAATTTGTTGCCCGAATTTAAAGAGAAAATTAAACAATCAGTAAAATAATTTACCATGAAAAAATTGACTAATATTTTGAAAATTAGCGTACTTATCTTGTTTGTCGGAATTTTGACATCATGTAATACCGATGTTGATGATCCTTATGCAACTTATACTCCAGAGCGGGAGGCAGGTTTAATTGCAGATTGGTTAAAAGCAATGACAGATAAAGGAATGGATATCGACACAACCCAATCTGGTATTTTTTACATAAACGATACTACCAAAGTTGGGTCTGGGGCAACTGTTGCAGCCGGAAATACAGTAACTGTAAAATATACAGGGATGTTCCTCGATGGTCAGATTTTTGATGCTTCGTCGTTACGTGGCGATGGAACTATGACTTATATTCATAAAACAAACAGAATGATTCAGGGCTGGGAAGAAGGAATTGAAGTGTTAAACAAGGGAGCCGGTGCCGCTTTTCTGGTTCCTTCGGCCAAAGGTTATGGAACAACCGGTCAGGGTTCTATTCCGCCAAACACACCACTGATTTTTATTATTGAAGTAACAAACATTAAATAGAAGCTGGTTCAAAATGCGTACTTTCGCAAAAAAAATAAAGTTTATGAAACAAATATTGTTCTTTCTTGGCCTGGCCGTTTTACTTTCCGGAATTTATACCTCATGTAAACCCGATTCACTGGACGCATTGCGTGAGGACGAGATTGTTGCACTCGATAAATACGTGAAAGACAATAATCTTACTGATAAAAAAGATGAATCTGGTATTTATTTTAAACTTCTGGAACGCAGTGAGGATACTACGCTTATTCGATCAGGATTCAAATTGCTGATTGAATTTAATATCACATTTGTCGACGGAAAAAAGATTCCGCTTGGTTACTACTTTACAACTGATGATGGATTGGGTCACCATTTCGAACCCAGATTTTTTTATGTTGACGTGAGTAACAATATAATTAATGAAGAGTATATCCAGCAAATTGCAGGTTTTCATCTTGGATTAAAGAAAATGCATGTTGGTGACAAAGCATTTATGGTTATTCCTTCTGAACTGGCGTTTAAAGCGGTTGATAATTCAGGAACGATGGGTATTCCCAGGTTTTCGACCTTGCTGGTTACTGTAACTGTAAAACAAGGATGGTCGCTTGCACAGCAAAATGCTGATTAGTATAATTTTTTAGATTAAAGATATTCCCGCGTTAAGCTTCATGTTTTTCACGGGATTTTTTTTAGGATATGAGCAAAACAGAATTGCTTAAAAAGCTTCTTCCCGGATTTATTCCACTATTCGTTTTCATTGCGGTTGACGAAATATGGGGAACACGCGCCGGATTGGTTGCCGCTTTGATTATTGGAGTTGCAGAAATGGTTTGGATTTGGATCAGGGAAAAACGTTTCGACCGTTTCGTACTGTTCGACACCGGCTTGCTTTTAGCGCTTGGCTCGGTCTCCATTTTACTCGATAATGACATATTTTTTAAGCTGAAGCCCGGTCTGGTTGAATTAATTCTATGTGCAGTTCTTGCAGTGTCGGCCTTTTCGAAACTGAATATTATCGGGCTGATGACACAGCGGTACATGAAAGATGTGGAGTTGAACCAACAGCAAATGGCGCAGTTCAGAAAAACGCTCCAACTGATGTTTTTTGTTTTTCTTGCCCATACCATGTTGGTTTTTTATTCAGCATTTTACCTCTCTAACGAAGCCTGGGCGTTCATCAGCGGCGGATTGTTTTATATTCTGTTTGCAGTGGTTTTTGGTTACGAGTTCGTCAGGCAAAAACTGAAATTACGCAAACAAATGGTAATTCCTGAAGATGAAGAATGGCTCCCGATAGTGAACGAGGACGGTGGAATTATCGGCAAAGCGCCCCGGTCTGCTTGTCATCGAGGTGAAAAGTTATTGCATCCGGTAGTTCATCTCCATGTTTTGAATCACCAGAAACATGTTTACCTGCAAAAGCGCCCGATGAACAAATTGGTGCAGCCCGGAAAATGGGATACTGCCGTTGGCGGCCATATTTCGGTAGGCGAAACGCTCGAAACTGCCTTGAAACGAGAGGCTTATGAAGAAATCGGATTAAAAGAATTTTCTGTCAAACTGGTTAAAACGTATCGTTGGGACAGTGAAATCGAGTCGGAACTGGTTTATGTGTTCGTCACCCACGATTTTAAGTCGATTCACCTTCATTCCGAAGAAGTAGAAGAAGGTCGTTTCTGGACTCCAAAACAGATTGAATCGAATATTGGCCACGAGGTTTTCACTCCGAATTTCAAATATGAATACCAGTTGCTGAAGAAGGAAATATTTTCGTGACACGCGCTCCCATTTCATGTGAAAAAGCCGGAATTAGATACGTTCAGCTGCTGTTTTGCTTAATCCTGATGTGGGTGGTTTTTTGTTCTTTAGCGTTCGGCGAATAGCATTTGAGAGTATTTGGAGTATGTTGTGTCCTCGTCTGGAAACAATCGAAACCAACTTTTTTACTTTAGTTGCAGCCTGATTTTTCGAATCAAGTTTTGAAGCGTGGGTCAACAATTCGGCAAAACCTGGAGTTGAAATGGTTGCATCGGCATGAAGTTTCAATAATTCATCATCGGGACAAAAAGCGATACCAATTCCGGCTTCTTTAATCATGCAAAGATCGTTCAGGCTGTCGCCAATGGTGATGCAATTCTCTTTTTTAATTTGATATTTATTCAAAATCCCCATCATTGCATTTGTCTTGCATAGCGAATGTTTGCATAAACTGTCGCTGCTGCTGAAGAAAAAGGATGGGATTTTTACTTCACCGGTACAAATGCTCTTAGAGAATTCCAGCTCGTTTGCAAGCGAAAAATCCATCTCCAATTTGTTTTTGATGTGTTCGGTGATGCAGTCGTAACTGTCGGAAATAATTCCAACAATATAACCCCGTTTTTTTAGTTCGAAGATGACTACTTGCGCGTCCTCTACGATGGGAATGTTATCTGCCACCGAAATCAAATCCGCCACTGATTTGCCTTTCAGGAGTTTGACTACCTGTTTAGTCATGCAAATTCCGTTTGGTTCCGTTGCGCGAAGTTCCATCAGTTTGTCCATAAAACCAAATGAATTTGCGCAGGCATCAATAAATCTTCCCCGAAGAAGCGTGTTGTCCATGTCGAATATGACCAGTTTTTTATGTTTCCGGAGATGATCCTTGACTGCATATTCCATTTGCGACAGGATTTCTTTGTGCGTGCCGGGTACCTCAACAAGGTAGGGCGGCTTTTTTGTCGAAGTCCCTTTCGAAATAATAGCCTGCGATACTTCTTTGCTCATTTTTCCAAGCTCTTGCCAAGGTTTGCTTTTGTTTTCGATGTACCCGATTTCGACATCCGCCATCCGTACTTTCATCAGGTGCATGTCGATCAGGATGCCAATGTCAACACCATAATCTTCCCTGAGATCCAGTCGTTTCAAAAGCGACCTTTTCCCGGCAATCATTCCGCTTAGAGGTTGGCCATGTCGCAGCAATTCGGGGTAAAAAATACTTAGGAGCGGTTTAGCTACCAGTTCGGTGACCCTGCCCGCATTCCGGCTGAATGATGATTTTACAAAATCTGCTTCTCCACAGATGATAGGATCAGAAAGTATTTTGACGGTACCGGGAGGATAGGGATCGATGTCTCCGTCGAGAAAAACGACGATTTCGTTGGTGGCATAAAGTATTCCGTCTTTCATCGAAGCGCCCTTTCCCAGTTTTGTGCTGGTGATCACTTTTGCTCCGTTCTCGATGGCGATGGCAACGGTTTGGTCGCTTGATTTGTCATCAACAACAATCACCTCGCTCACATTTGGCTGGCTTTTAGCAAAATTCACCACCGCCGCGATGTGCGCTTCTTCGTTCAATGTTGGTATGATAACGGAAATCATTGGCATTGGGTTCTTATTTATTAACACTAACACGGGTTTGTCATTCTCTCAGTATCAGTATTGATGGAGCCTGGCTGATCCAACCGCTGCGTGATTCAATGAGCGTTTTCCACCCTTCGGCAGATACAACCATTAACTGAAATTTTTGGATAAATGTTTCATCAATCTCATTTACCTGATCGAGGGCAATGTGATTGGGCGCTTCCTGTTCAATTGCTCTGATGGCTTCCTTAATTTCTGTATGGCTATTGATCAGCCCAACAGGATCGGTCACGGTAACTTGTGCGTCCGAATTTTTTATAAGCCTTTGAATATATTCAATCAGAAATCCATCGTTTTCGGTGAAAAATGGTGTAATAACCTGATTCCAGTCTCCTGTATTTTTATCGACAAAAATTCCGACCGGGACTTTGCTGTTCGAAAGTATGTTTTGCGTACGGTCGTCGAAAGGAGAGTTGGCAAACAGTTTTTCTTTTCCTGAAACTTTATGAATTAAACGGTCGGGGTTAACAATTCGTGTGGTGTAACCCAGAATACGCCCGAGCAAACTTCCTTCAAAAATTGATTGCCCAATCCCAATAAGCAGCAAATCGAAATCGCCCTTGTTGGTTATTTCTGTAATATCGGTGTCAATATCGTCGGAAGCTTTAAACAGGGTGGTAATTTTCTGATTCAGTAGTTCTGATTCCTGAATGACTGGTTCAAAGCTTTCATTTTCATATTCATCCATATTGTAATGGTGCAGTACATTGTTGTTGCAGAGGTGAAGGGCTGTAACTGAAGTGCTTTCATTTTGTTTTCTTATCAGGGTGTTGGCAAGTCGCAGCAACGATCTTCCCATTTCAGGATTTCCAAAGGATAGGATGATCCTGTACTTCCGAAGCTGGTTTATTTGATCGGACAATATGTTTTTCTTTTTTCTGAATACCCGGTCGATCAAGTCCAATGCAGGTCCGGTCATAAATGTAGTAACCAGCGCCATAATCACCATCATCGAAAAAATTTCAGGAGAGAGGATGCCCAAATCGTACCCAATGTTAAGTACGACCAGTTCCATCAGTCCGCGTGTATTCATCAACGCCCCAATCGTCAGGCTGTCACGCCAGTTTTGCCCCATTATTTTAGATGCGATGGCGCTACCTGCAAATTTTCCGGCGATGGCAACCAAAACGATCAGTCCTGTTATTTTCCATAAGTGAATATCGTCCAGAAGTCCGATCTGGGTTCGCAATCCGGTAAAGACAAAGAATAAAGGAAGTAGCAAAACAAGAGCAACGTCTTCAATTTTCTGGATGAAAATGTTCCTGAATTTAGAATTTTCGGGCATAATGGTTCCGGCGAGGAAAGCTCCGAAAAGTGCGTGAATTCCTATTATTTCGGTTGTGTATGAGGATATTAGCAGGGTGAGGAAAAAGATAGCGACTACTTGTTTGCTCATATTTTCGCGCGAGGCATGTAAATCGCCCACCCGTTTCAGAAATGGACGTACCACTTTTATCATGATTAATACATATCCGATAGCAAGCAGAATGATATAAAGCGAACTTACGAATGATCCGGCTTTGGCAATTGCGATGATGGCTGCCAGCATACACCATGCGGTGATATCGTCGGCTGCAGCACAGGTAATTACCAAAGTTCCCAAACGGGTTTTGTGCATTCCGCGTTCCTGAACAATCCGGGCGAGTACAGGGAAAGCTGTAATGCTCATGGCCAAACCGAGAAAAAGGCCAAATGAGAGAAACGCGACTCCTTTTGGGGCAAAACTTTCGTAGATAAAATAAGCCAATCCTATTCCGAGTGTGAACGGTATGAGGATTCCGGCATTGCTCACCACCACTGCATCTTTTACTTTGTTCTGAATCACTTTTATATCGAGTTCCATGCCCACCATGAACATGAAAAGAATCAATCCAATCTGACTTAAAAGGCTAAGATTGTCGAGTGAGTTTTCAGGAAAAAGAGCAGATGAAAATTCAGGGAAAAGCATTCCCAGCAAAGAAGGGCCGAGGGCAATACCCGCGATTATTTCGCCAATTACAGTAGGTTGGTGAATTTTTTTGAAGATGTATGCGAATATTCTGGAGACAATTAAGATGGTTATAATTTGTGCGAGAATAAGGCCAACCGGATGAGCCAAATTATAAGTTATTGACTTAATAAACTGGGAAAAATATGAACTCTGTAACTGCTGCTCAACAATGTTTCTTCCGGCTTCCAGCATTTTCCCTATTTGTAAAATCCAGTACATCAAAGCGAAGAATGTTCCCAGAATTCCAACGTAAACCAGTGAATTTTTTAAATTTTTCATAGTTTTTTTGCTTTCAGGGGATAAAAATAGAAGAAGAAAATTTGCCTGCAAGGCGTTGCTGCCAGGTGATTTTCTTATTTGTAACAAACAGGGTGAATTTTGTAATAAACTACCCTTTTGTTTGGCTGATAAAGTTTGCCCGGTAAGTTTCGCCCAGAGAAATGATCAGTGGTTTTTCTGATTGAAAACAAATATTGGTCGTAATTTGGTCGTTCGAAAAATGCTGAACAGCACTCATTGAAATCAATTCCTTTTTGTTTACGCGGCAGAATTTGCCGGAAGGTAAAAGCGAAATCAGCTTTTCGAATGAAATATTTTTCAGATGAATGATGGTCCCATTGGCCAGATTTGCAGTTTTGTCGCGGGGGTCAATTTCCGATGTACGGACATAAACCAGTTGCGCGGGATCTAACAAGGCAATTCCTTTGTCGGTATTCAACCGCAGGTGTTTCTTTTCCCTGATTTTAGGATGGATACGATGGATGGCTTTGTTTACAGCTTGCTGAATCCGTTCTGGTTTAATCGGTTTTATCACATAGTCGATAGCATCGAGGTCGAATGCATCGGTTGCATAATCTTTGTAGGCGGTAGTGAAAATAACCGGTTTGTTTTTCAGTAACGCGGCTAGTTCAATTCCGCTGGTACCGGGCATTTCAATGTCGAGAATGCATAGGTCGAATTCCAGTCCGGCGAATTCTCTTAAAAATGTCTCCGGATCGTTAAAAGCCCTGACCACTTCCAGTTCGGGTATTTGTTCGCAAAGCAATTTCAGGTACGAAAGCCCGGGCAACTCATCGTCCAGCAGCAAGCACTTTAGTTTTGTATTCAAGCAGGTCGATTTTTAAATGAGCAATATAAACATCGTCTTCGGTAAACCGGTCAAACTTAAAATGATCGTTGTAAATAATTTTTAGCCGTTGTTCGAGCGCTTCAGTACCAAAGCCACCTTTCTCTTTCCTGATAGGCGATTTCGCTGATATTTTGTTGGCAACGGTAAGTTTAAACGTATTGTCGTTAAACTCAAAAACGACTGAAATAAAAGCCCCTTCGCTTTGCAGATCGGCGTGTTTGAATGCATTCTCTATTAAATCGGTCGAAATAAACGGTGCAAGCAAATGTTGATGATACAGCGGCTCGTTCTCGTTGACTTTCAGTTTGACTTTCAGTTCGAAAAGCGGACTCAATTTGATTTTGTTGATCTCGATCAGGTTGAGTGCAAATTCGACTTCCTGCCTGGGTGTGACAAGCTTCTTTCTGCTGTCATAAAGTATGTAATCCAAAACGTTTGAGAGTTTATCGAGCGCAAAATAAGTTTGGTAGGCGTGCGACTGTACAGAATTGAGTATATTTTTAAACAGGTGCGGATTGAGCCGCGAATCAATATTTTCGAGCTGAAGCTGGTTGGTTTTACTTGCCATTTCCTGATATTTTGTTTCCAAGTTTTGCTTCTGTCTGGCTAAGTTATATAGTCTGACAATCAGAAAAACAACTGAAATAATGGAGAGAATGAGAAGAATTAAAATAGCGTAAAAGAGCAAGGGCGACAAACTTACCTGATGTTCCATGCGATTTTGTTTTTAGCAAAGTTAGTGATTTTTGCAGGCTGCTTTTTCAGACAAAAAAAAAGATCCGACCATTTTTCTGATCGAATCTTTTTCTTAATCGTATTTTCAAAGCATTACGCCTAAAGCGTTTTGTGTGTTCCGTCGCAATAAGGCGGATTTTTTGTTTGCTTACACTGGCATAACCATACTTCTCTTTCTTCGGCTATCTTGAAGAAAACAGGTGTGAATTTGGTGGCCTTGTGCGAACCATCACAAAAAGGCTGGGAAGAACTTCTTCCACATGCACACCATGCGAATGTGCCCGGTTTAAGTGTTATTTGTGCAGGTACTCTTGCAGCGATTAATGGTTTGTTCATGGTGGTTTTGGTATTATTGGTTCAACTTATATGCGTCAACACTGTTGCCCGAAAAAGTTGGAACTATTACCAGTTTTTTACCGGGTACATAATCAATGTCGGCAGTATTCTGTTTGTCAACGGTATCCAACAGTTTAATCGATTCGGCTCCTTTGGTAACAAAAATGCGGCCTGGCCAGTTCGAATAAACAAAGTCGCCGTTTTCCATTTTTTCCAGTCCGTCAATTCCACCGCAATTATCGGCCAGCACCTTTAATTCTTTGGTTTTTAAGTCAGCCTGAATAATTTTTTCGGTCCCGATGTAGAGTTTCCCTTTTTCGGCCCACAGTCCGTTGGGATTATTAATCAGCTTGTCTTCGAGCCAAAGATTTAACTTCCCGTTTGCCAGAACATAAATTTTATTGTCGCGCATATCGGTAACAAAAACAGTCCCGTCTTCGGCTGCCGTAACGTCGTTCAGGAATTTTGCATTCGGAAGCTTTACTTTACTCGTAATTTTTGCGCCTTTAAGACTGATAATCACCAATTCATCAATGTCGGCCACATACAGGTTCCCATCGTGAATGGCTTGTCCTTTGGGGGCATTTAGCCCGGTTACCCAATGTAAATTCTTGATTTTACCATCGATATCGAGAATGGAAATAAAGCCGTTCCCATCTTTTGCCGAGGCGTCGCCGTCAATGTTGGTTACATAGATATTGTTTGATTTCGCATCAAATAAAGCAGATTCAGGAGTTTTCAGACCGTCGGAAGTTGACCAAACTTTTGTTAAAGATTGTGCGTTTGACGACAACCCAAAACCTAACAGGAGGAACAAAAAATAGTTTCTTAGATTCATGACAATTAATTTATAAATTTGAAATTGGTTATCGTTAAAACAACGAAATTTCCAAATTGTTAAAAATCAATCTAAATTTTCAGAATATGAAGTCATTAGTATTGTTTACACTTGGCCTTCTGCTGGCCGGAATGCCTACTTCGGCCAAAAAACATATCATGTATGTTGGCACCTATACAAAAGGCATGGCCGACGGAATTTTCATCTATTCGTTCGATGATCAGACCGGGAAACTGGTTGACCTGAAAACCCCTGTGGTAAGTAATAATCCTTCGTTTTTAGCAATTTCTCCTGATAAAAAATATCTGTATTCGGTTGGTGAACTCGATAACCTGAATGAAAACAAAAGCGGAGGTATTTCTGCATTCAAAATTGAAAAAAACGGACATTTAAGTTTGATTAATCATGTGTTGACCAATGGCGCAAATCCTTGTCATGTAAGTGTTTCGCCTGACGGGAAAAAATTAGTCGCATCGAATTATTCAGGAGGAAACCTGTCGTTATTCGATATCCTTCCTGATGGCAGATTATCGGAAATGGTGCAACGAATTCAGCATTCGGGGAGCAGTGTTTTTCCCGGGCGGCAGAATGAGCCCCACGCTCACTCTGCCAGATTTGACGCAACCGGAAAGCTTTTGTTTGCCGCTGATTTGGGTATCGATGAATTAAAAATTTACCAGGTTGGGGTTGACGGTAAACAGGTTTCTCCTAATTCGCAGCCATTTGTTAAGTTCGCGCCGGGTTCGGGGCCGCGTCATTTTGATTTCTCGTCAGATGGCAATTTTATTTATGTAATTAGCGAGTTAAACTCAACAATTTCGGTACTGATAAAATACGGAGGTGTTTGGAAAGAAATACAGACTATTAAAACTTTACCGAAAGATTTCGTGGGAGAAAGCTGGTGCGCCGATATTCATTTGTCGGCTGACGGGCGTTTTGTTTACGGATCGAACCGCGGACATAACAGCATTGCCGTTTTTAAACGCGACCAATTGAGCGGAAAGCTTGAATTGATACAAACTGCTTCGGTTGAGGGCAACTGGCCACGAAATTTTACCCTTGATCCCTCGGGCAGGTTTTTGCTTATTGCCAACCAGCGAAGCAACGACATCACCGTTTTTAAAGTGGATGAAACTTCAGGAAAAATTAGCTATACCGGCATCAAAGTTCAGAACGAATCGCCGGTTTGTTTGCAGTTTCTGAAGTAGGGAAATTTTCAGAGAAAAATGCAGCCGGGGAATTTATTCCCCGACTGCAAACTTAGGAGCTAATCAAATAAATCTGACAACCAGTTTTTTTGTTTGTGATGTTTGTAATAATCACCGTCGCTATGGTATTTATGGCGATTATGATCGTTGGGATGCTGATTTAATGACTGATTTGACCCATAAAACCGGCTCTGACCTTCAGGAGTCGATCGTTCAATAATTTTATCGAGTTCCCCGCGATCGAGCCAGATTCCGCGACATTTGGGGCAATAATCAATTTCGATGCCCTGCTTGTCGGATATGACCAGGGCTATGTGGCAAATTGGACAGTTCATGTTAATGATGATTAGGTGATGATTTGTTTTTCTTTTTGTGGGAAAACGATCGAAAGCACAATGGATACAATCAATATGCCCAGTATGGTTAAAAGCGAATAGACAATCGGGATTTTATAAAATCCGACGATAACCATTTTTACACCCACAAAGACCAGAATGGCCGATAAACCATATTTGAGGTAATGAAAATATTGGGTTATTCCGGCAAGAGCAAAATATAAAGCCCGCAGCCCCAGAATGGCGAAAACGTTGGAGGTGAAAATGATAAAGCTGTCGGTTGATATAGCCAGGATAGCCGGGATGGAATCAACGGCAAAGATCAGATCGGTAAATTCGACGACCAACAGTACTATAAACAAGGGGGTCGCTACTGTTTTCGAATTTATTTTTACGAAAAAATTGCCACCGTGCATTTGCTCCGTCACCGGAAAGAATTTTTTGAATAACCTGACCAGTGGATTTTTGTCCGGCGTAACTTCTTCGTCTTTGTGAAAAAGCATCTTTATTCCGGTGAAAACCAGGAATGCGCCAAAAATATAGATGATCCAATGAAATCTGCTGATCAGGGCAACTCCTGCAAAAATGAAAATAGCACGCATGATCAATGCTCCCAGGATTCCCCAAAACAAAACTTTGTGCTGGTATTTGGGCTCCACCTTGAAAAATGTAAAAAGCATTATAAACACAAACAGATTATCAACACTTAACGATTTTTCAATGAGGTAACCGGTAAGAAATTCAAGAGCCTTTTCTTTGCCCATAAAAATGTAAACCCCATAATTGAAAATAAAAGCCAGCGAAATCCACACTGCGCTCCAGATAAGCGCTTCCTTTATTTTCACTTCGTGAGATTTTCGGTGAAATACCCCCAAGTCGATGGCCAGTAGTAGTACTACAAAAGCAATAAATCCGGCCCAAATATACCCATCAATAATCATAATTTATTTTTTAAATTTTTAATTCTTTTTACGAAAAAGCTCCTTCTAATCAACAGTAAAACTCAATCCCTAGTTCAATCATTTTTTTTATGTTGCCGATCCCTGCCATAATTTGTTCAAAAATTCGGTCAGGAATTCTAATATACCCTGAATGCCGTTTTGGCTGATGTAATCAAACAGTTTTATTAAAAGCGGCAATAGTATCAGGATAACAGCTATAATAATTACCAATAGCAAAACAACAGCAGCTATTAGAAACAGTTTCAGTTTTTTATTATTCCGTATTTTATCCAGAATAAACCTGATTTTATAATTGCCATCGTACCCGCGATTGGAATAAGAATTATAGGTAGAGCCCCTGTATTCATCGTGATAACCACGATTTTTGTAATTGGTTGAATTTCTATGGTTATAATTAATTAAGTCTTCGAATTTCATAATGAAAATTGTTGAGATTTTGAATTTATTGCTTTGCGTAATATTGATTTTCAGGCTAAAACAGAATTGTTTTGTACAGAAAATCATTCAGTAAAATTTGGGGAGTTTCAATGTTGGTAAATGGTCTTCAGCGTATGAAGAGCAACACCAATCATCAAATATAGCACGATGGTTATCGGGCTAACTGATTATTTCGAATGATTCAGAAATTTTAAGTCCTGAAGAAGAATTTTTGCGGAGGTTGCCAGTTTGAAAATGAAAATTCATGTCCCCGAAACGGGTTATTCGAAGCGGGTAAACACGAAAGTCGTTCTGCTATCCAAAATGTTTCATAGGTTTGATATAGATGGTCATCATCAAAAGCGTCAGAATCCAAACTTGTAATATTGTCAGTACAATTCATCTTTTCAGAAAGTTCGACACCATAGGCAGGAGAGTGGTATTCAGAATACACCTCAAGTCCAAGGCAAAAAAGTACTGCGATTATAAACAGAACCCGGAATAATATATGCTTTGCTATTTTCATTCGCGGCAAAAGTATATATATGTTGCGGATTATTGAAGTCCGGATAGTTAAGTTTAGTTAATACTTATATTAAGTTTTTGCGTAATTTTTAGCCCCTTATCAATCGTATAAATTCTTCCCGCGTGGCTACCCGTTCGAAAGCGCCGGTAAAGTCGGAAGTGGTTGTGGTCGAATTTTGTTTCTGAACGCCGCGCATTTGCATGCAAAGGTGTTGCGCTTCAATTACAACAGCCACTCCAAGCGGATTCAGCGTTTGCTGAATGCAATCTTTAATTTGGGTGGTCAATCGCTCCTGAACCTGCAACCTTCGGGCATAAGCATCAACAACGCGTGCAATTTTGCTAAGGCCGGTGATGTATCCGTTTGGGATGTACCCGATGTGGGCTTTGCCTATAAACGGAAGCATGTGGTGCTCGCACATCGAATAAATTTCGATGTCCTTTACAATCACCATTTGCCGGTAATCTTCTTTAAACATGGCCGATCGGAGAATTTCTTCGGGATCCTGTTCGTAACCCTGAAGCAGGAATTGCATTGATTTGGCAACTCTTGCAGGCGTTTGCTTTAAACCTTCCCGGTCAGCATTTTCTCCCAAAAGTTCAAGGATTCCTCTGTAGTGATCGCTTAATTTGGCAGTTGTTTCCGGATCGTATCGTTCAACTTTTCGGTATGTTCCTTCTGTTCCGTTCAATGAAAATTCCATTTTTGTTTCCTTTCTGTAAATAAATTATTTGGCAAACGCAACCGCAAAGGTAGTATGTTCAGTCTTACATACAGTCTTAATAAAAGGTTTTATACTGAATGAGATAAAAAATAAACAAGATGTAATGCGTATATAATCCAAAATAAAAGATTGTTTTTCCCTGAGATATTTTTTTACTTTTGCCGGTGTTTTTAATTATTGTATTTTAAACAAACAGATACTCTTGTGTGAGTTCAGTAAGTAAGAATAAGTCATTCAGTAAGTTAAAATGAGTCGTTCTGAAATGTAAATAAAAGTTAATTTTTTGCCGTACGAATACAATATTATTTCCCGAATGGAGTTTATATTTACGAAAACAATGTCTCAGGAACTATCTAACATTAATGAACCATATCTATGATTGTAGTTACGGGAGCTGCTGGTTTTATTGGTAGTTATGTTGTAGGAAAGCTCAACCGGGAAGGATTTAAAGACATTGTTTTGGTCGATAAATACGACGATCCGCTAAAGCTGCCCAATTACCAGACAAAAATATATTCAGAAATGGTCGATCGCGATCAGTTTTTCGACTGGTTGGCGATTAACGAAAAATTTGTGCAGATCATCATTCATTTGGGTGCGCGCACCGATACCATTGGTCAGGAACCCGAAATTTACCAGCAACTTAATCTCGAATATTCCCAGAAAATATGGAATGCCTGTATTCAATATGGATTGCCCTTGGTGTATGCTTCTTCGGCTTCAACTTATGGTGATGGGAAATTAGGTTTCGACGACAATCATTCGATTATTTCCGAATTACAGCCCCTCAATTTATACGCCCAATCTAAACACGATTTTGATTGCTGGGCGCTTGAACAGCCAAAGCAGCCATTCTTCTGGGCCGGATTGAAATTTTTCAATGTATTTGGCCCCAACGAATACCACAAAGACCGCATGGCATCGGTTGTTTTTCAGGCCTATAATACCATTTCAGAAACTGGTAAAATGAATCTGTTCCGTTCTCACCATCCCGATTTTGAAGATGGGGAGCAGGCGCGCGATTTTATTTATGTAGAAGATGTTGCCCGGGTGATTTTATTCTTCATAAACAAAAGAAAAGACTCCGGAATTTACAATGTTGGTACCGGAGAGGCCCGAACTTATTTGAGCCTTACAAAAGCTGTTTTCAGGTCGATGAAAATGGATGAAAATATTGGCTTTGTTGATACTCCTGAAGATTTGCGCGGTAAATATCAGTACTATACCTGCGCCAACATTAAAAAGCTCAAAAGTATTGGTTACAACGAACCATTTTTAAGCCTTGAAGAGGGAATTGACGATTATGTGCGGAATTACCTGATGACCAAGGCTTGTTATTAATAGTTTGTATCGCCATTTGTTAGCCACAAATTTCAAAGCACTTTTCACAATTCATTTATCAACAAGGAGTTAAAAGACAGATTAGAAGAAACACTGATTGTGTCAGTTGTGCTGCAATTGATTGTTTTTCAGTGCCTTGACTTTAGTTGTGAACGCCCATAACACCATCTGTCCGAAAATTAATAATTACAAAGGTTCTTGACGATACCTGATTTTGACAGGAAATAAAAACCTTTCTTCCCTTTTACAAAATCTTGAAAAACATTTGCGCCACGGTCATGTAAATTAACAGTCCGAGAATATCGTTGGTAGTAGTGATAAAAGGACCGGTAGCCACTGCGGGGTCGATTTTGAGTTTATTCAGCACCAGTGGTATCAGGGTTCCAAACAGAGAAGCGAAAACCATTACAATAAACAAGGTAATGCTCACCGAATAAGTAAGGCGCATGTTTCCGGTAAAAAAGAAGTTATACATGAAAATAAGTACCGAAAACAAAAGCGCGGTGCTAAAAGCTACCGAGAGTTCTTTAACCAGTTTCCGGCCTACCGAGTCGAAACTGCGCGTTCCGCTGGCAATGCTCTGTACAATTATCGACGATGACTGAACTCCTACGTTTCCGGCCATAGCGGCAATGAGCGGGATGAAAAATGCCATCGCCGGAATCTGTTGTAGTTGCGATGAGTGCGAACCAAGAACTCCAGCACCAATAATTCCCCCAATCATACCGATAAACAGCCAGGGGATACGTGTCCATGCACGTTGAAAAACATTGTCGCCGGCCTCTACATCACCCGAAATACCCGAAGCCATCTGGTAATCTTTGTCGGCTTCTTCGCGAATAATATCCAAAACGTCGTCGATCGTAATCCGGCCTTTCAGTCGTCCAATCTGATCGACAACCGGAAGCGCGACCAAATCGTATTTTTCCATTACCTGGGCTACTTCTTCCTGACTGGCATCGGTGCGCACAAAATGGGCATCCTCGGTCACCATACTTTTTATCACCGTATGGGTTGGCTTCATAATCAGCATTTTCAGAGAAAGCACGCCTTTGAGAAAGAAGTTATCATCAACCACATATACATAATATATTTCGTCGATGTCTTCGGCCTGAATACTGATTTCTTTCAGGCAGGTTTGTACCGTCCAGTTTTCGTTCACTGCCACCAATTCCTTGGCCATGATACCCCCGGCAGTATCCTCGTCGTATTCCAGAAGGTCGGCAATGTCGCCGGCTTGTTCCTTGTCGTCGATGTGCTGTAAAACTTCATCCTGAACGTCTTCATCAAGATCGGCCATTACGTCGGCGGCATCATCCGACTCCATGAATTCGATGAAGCGGTGGGCAATTACATCAGGTGGTAACCCACGCAGGAACCGGCGCTGATCGGCTTCCGGTATTTCGAGCAAAACATCCGAAGCCAATTCCCCGTCGAGCAATAAAAAGAGATACTGCGCCTCGTCGGAGTCAAGTTCCTCCATGATTTCGGCAATATCGGCCGCATGAAGTTCGCTGATGATCTGAATAATATCCTGATCTGCTTTTTGTTCTATCAGCTCCTTAAGCTGATCAATAAAATCCCTGTTCAGTTCAATTTTCATAGCAGAAATAAGATTAAAGTTTCATAAGCTATCGGCAATAAGTGACATGAAATAAATGACAATCAATGATTTTTTTACTGCAACTGATCACTGCTACTTTCCTGTTCAGCAATCAGTCTTGTGATCATTTCAAATTCAGCCACCCCGAGCTGCTCCGGTCGTTTGTCGAATATCGGATTTGCTTTTAGTTCGTCACTTATAATTCTGCTTTTTAACGAGTTTCGCATGGTTTTTCGCCGCTGGTTAAAAGCCATTTTCACGACTCCCCAAAAGAGTTTTTCGTCGCAGTCAAGTTTTTCTTTCTGGTTGCGTGTGAGTCTGATCACTCCTGATTTTACTTTTGGCGGAGGTGAAAAAACATCTTCATTCACCGTAAATAAGTATTCGATGTTGTAATAAGCCTGAAGGAAAACGCTTAGAATTCCATAGGTTTTCGAACCCGGAGGCGCTGCAAGCCGCTCGGCTACTTCTTTCTGAAGCATTCCAACAATTTCGGGAATCTGGTTATGGTATTCGAGTACTTTAAAAAATATTTGTGATGAAATGTTGTATGGAAAATTGCCGATGATGGCAAATGGTCGATCGAATTGCTGGTCGAGTCTCATCCGAAGGAAGTCGGCTGATATAATTCGCTCCCTCAATTCAGGAAAATGCTCGTTCAGGTACTCAACCGATTCGCGGTCGATTTCTACGACAGAAGTTTCGAACGACTTATTTTTCAGCAGATACTGGGTAAGCACGCCCATTCCGGGACCAATTTCCAATACTTTGTCAACATCGCCGGCCTGTAGGCTGGCAACAATTTTCTGAGCGATGTCAAGGTCTTTCAGGAAGTGTTGCCCCAGGTTTTTCTTTGCCCTTACGTTTACCATATTTCTGCTTTTGATACTAGTTTGTAATCTGAAATTGTTCACAAAAAACAGCCCTAATTGAAACAAATCTGTATTTTTGCCATGATCGTCAAATTCCGGTGAAGCACTAATTACGTATGACACCGGATTGTCGCAGCAAAAGTACGTTAAAAACATTGCTAAAAGAACCTGTATTCATAT
>Ga0154413_1023_pt1 | contig 17682 bp, 11 predicted proteins | sample RifGroB2_FD_115917 | JGI IMG/M metagenome (GOLD analysis project Ga0154413, IMG submission 115917) | Bacteroidetes bacterium GWB2_41_8 | reverse complement strand
CACATTTCCACGGGCGCGCTTACGGACCATTTCTAGTTTAGCCAGCGCATCGTCGGTTTCGCCCAATTCGTTACAGGCTTCAGCATAAATAAGTAAAACATCGGCAAAACGAAGATAAGCAAGGTTGCAACTCATCTTCCCATACGCTCCGGTATTCCAGTAACTTTTTGGCCAGATAGTCTTTTTGTAGGCCATCGGTGCATTGATCAGGTCGAGTTTTACCACACCATGTCCTTCCACGTTTTCCCCGTCAACAAAAATAGTGGCTTCTCTGCGAGGATCACCTGTTTCGTAGGCATTATACAACTCTTTAGATGGAGAACCAAATGCCCAGCCAAACGATTTACTATTGGTTGAACGTACCCCCTGCCATTTCACAAATTCGCTGTTGATGTTCCTGCTTGTTTCAGCTCCCCACCAAAATTGTCCGGCGATCATGATCTCCGATGCGTACATGGCTTCAAGCGTTGGAGCGAAAAGATTTCTGTAATTCGAATAAAGATTGTATTCGCCTCCATTGATTACATCGGCTGCATATTTTTTTGCGTTGACATAATCCCGCCTAAAGAGGTAAACTTTAGAGAGCAGGCCTTGTGCTGTACCTTTGGTCATCCTACCTAAATTGGCATTTCCCCACTGCGCACGTGTTGGGAGGTTGTTGGCTGCATATATCAAATCGGGAATAATAATTTCGGCATAGATTTCTTCTTCCGGAGAACGTGGTAAAGCATATTTGGCCGGATCGGTAATCACATTCATAATTTTAGGTACGTCACCAAAAGTCCTTACCAAATTGAAATAAAAGAACGCCCTGAAAAACTTTGCCTGGGCAATCGCTTTTGTTTTGGCAGCCTCATCCTTCAGTACATCAATATTGTCGAGCACCACGTTGCAATAGGCAATTCCTTTGTAATTACCCGACCACCAACCGTTTTGTTCACTGGTGGTTGCATCGTAGGTAAACATGTTGAAGGTATTAACCCGTGCAAAACTGCCATCACCGGGGTGGCTGCCTGTGTTTGAGTTGTCACTTGGTAATTCGCAAATGCCAAACCATGAGAATCCAACTAAATCCCAACTTCTTAACATGGTATAAACAGCATTTATACCGTTTTCTACCCCAGCTTCTTGCGAGAAGAGCACATCCTGCGATAATTTGCCGAGCGGTTCTTTGTCCAGAAAATCTTCGTTGCAGGCAGAAAATCCTGCCAGAAAGATTAATATGATTGCTATCTTTTTCATTTTCACTTTTTTTATTGATTAGAAAGTCACATTTACACCAAATCGGGCAGAAGAAGTAACCGGATAAATTGAGCGGTCAATTCCACGTTCAAGATTGTTACTCCGCGAAATTTCAGGTGTTAACCCGTCATACTTCGTGATGTAAAAGAGGTTGTTCCCGCTTACGTATATCCGTACGTTCTGTATCTTCATCTTATTCAGCAATGTTGATGGCAGACTGTAACCCAATTCTGCTGCCTGGAGTTTTACATACGAACCATCCTGTAACCAACGAGTAGAAATTTGGTAGTTGTTTCCTCCTGTTGTCATACGTGGTAATTTTGCACTTGTATTATCAGGAGTCCAGCGATCGAGGAAAGCTACGCTGTAATTATCGTCACCGCCGTAGCGTTCGAATATTTTGGAATTGAAAATTTCATTTCCGAAGTTACCTTGAAGGTCGAAAGAGAAATCAAAGCCTTTATATTCCATGCTGATGTTTAAGCCACCGATAAAATCGGGAGTTGGATTGCCGATAAAAGTTCTGTCCTGACCAGCGCGAACCATTCCGTCGCCATCCTGATCTTTAAATATCAAATCACCGGGAGCCAGGGCCGGTCCCGAAAAGTTTTGGTATTTCTGTCCTGCTGTTTTTGGCAAAGTATTGTAATAGGCAATATCGTCAGGCGTTTGGAAAATACCAATAGTTTCATACCCGTAGAACGATCCTATCGGGTAACCTTCGCGGGTCATTGTGACCAACAATCCAGACCCAACATCCCCTTTAGGAATATCTTTGCCTAATTTTGTCACCTCATTTTTAATGGTAGTCCCGGTGAAACGAACATTGTATTTAAATTCCCTTACTGAATGGTTCCAGCCAAGGGTGAAATCAAAACCCTGGTTACGAACTTCTCCCACATTGGTATCAACCGCTGAAAGTCCAACCTGGGCCGGAACATTCACCGTTACGAGCATATCTTTGGTGTCGCGGGTGTAATAATCAATTTCAGCGGTCAATTTGTTTTTTAGCACCGCGATGTCAATTCCGAAGTCGGTTTGTTCCGATGCTTCCCAATGAATTGCCTTATTGTAGAGCGAAGTAATTGTTCCTCCGGGATAAAATACACCATTGTAAACGGCATCGAATGATGAGGCCATATTAGCGACCCCTGCATATTGATAGTTCGCAATTTTATCATTTCCAATCTGCCCCCAGCTTGCGCGGAGTTTCATATTGTCGATCCATGTTGCGTTATTTTTCACAAACGATTCTTCCGAAATCCGCCAACCAGCTGCGGCCGAAGGGAAATAACCCCAGCGGCTTTCAGGACCAAATTTTGAAGAACCATCGGCACGGAATGATGCAGTCAGCAAATAACGGTCCTTCAAAGCATAATTTACCCTGAACAGGTATGACATCATTGATTCTGAACTCGCGTTGTTACTCCCTGATTTCCGGTCAGCAGCAGACTGGTCAACATACACATAATTTGGATCGTCGGTGAAGAAATTTCCACCACTAGCACCCAATGTCTCGCGGTCGTAGTTTTGAGCAGTGATACCCCCGAGCAGGTTAATGCGGTGAATATTTGCCAATGTTTTTTCGTAGCTCATGGTATTTTCCCACAGCCAGGTAAAATGGCGTGTCCACGATTTGCTAAGGCTGTTCTCTGTATTTTTTTGGTAATCAGAAATGAAGTAAACCGGAGAGTAACTTCTACCTTTCGAATAAGTCAAATCTAAACCGAGATTCGATTTAAAATTTAACCCCTTTATTAATTCCCATTCGAGATATGAATTTCCAACCAAACGTTCGGTCTTGTTCTGCGAATCGAGATATTCTAAAGTAGCCACCGGATTAGATGATGAGGCATTAAGCGGAGACGTGAAATTTCCGTTTTCATCCCTCACTGTCAGAGCTGGACTCGTGCGATAAGCTGCTGTGATTACACCGGCATTTTCGTTTTTTGTATCGCTAAAAGAAGCGGAAATGTTGTGCCCAACCGACAGTTTATCTGTTAACCTATAGGTGTTGTTTAATCGAATGGTCGTGCGTTCAAATGAGTTTTTCTTTACAATCCCATCCTGACTAAAATTGCCTAAACTGATGTTATATAGAACTTTATTTGTTCCTCCGTTAACAGAAACCTGATAATCGTGTACCGGTGCATTGCGCAATACTTCGTTTAACCAGTTGGTTCCTTCACCAAGCGATGCCGGATCGGCAAATTTTTTGGCCGAACCAGAATTGACCAACGCTTCATTTAGAAGCTGGCCATAATCGGAAGCATTCGCCACCTCAAAGGGACTATTCTGGAACTGAATGCCCTGATTAGCTTTAAGGTTTATCGAAACTTTTCCTTCTTTTCCCTTTTTTGTGGTAATCATGATTACTCCGTTTGCTCCGCGCGAACCATAAATAGCGGTTGAAGAAGCATCTTTCAGTACTTCAATTGATTCAACATCGTTGTTGTTCAGAAAGCTTATGTCGCTTAGCAGCATGCCATCAACAACATACAAAGGGCTACTATTATTGGTAGTTCCAATACCGCGGATGTTGATTACTGGCGAAGAACCCGGTGCGCCACTGGCTTCAACCATTACGCCCGAAACTTTTCCCTGAATGGCATCCATTGCGTTAGCAGTATTAATTTTTAGCAGTTCTTTGCTTTTCACCGAAGCTATAGCTCCGGTAATATCCGAGCGGCGCTGAACGCCATACCCAACGGCAACTACTTCTTCTATCCCAATGGCATCTTCCTCAAGGGTCACATTAATCGTGGTTTTGCTGCCAACAGCAATCTCCTGAGTTTTCATCCCCACAAACGAAAACTGCAGCGTGGCATTCTCAGGAACATTGGGCAGCGAATAATTACCGTTTCCATCGGTAATAGTTCCATTGGTGGTACCTTTAACCACTACCGAAACTCCGGGCAATACTCCTCCCGATGAATCGGCCACTTTTCCTGAAACGGATTTTTGCTGCTGCAAAAATTCATTGGATTCTTCAACCGGGACAATAGCAATATACCGGTCAATTACCTTGTAGGTGAATCCAGTTTCCTTAAGCAAATCATTAAGAACCTTGTCAAACTTTTCGTTGGTGTAGTTGACGTCAACTTGTTTGTCCAGAATACCTTTGTCATATTTCAGGACAAAACGATAATTGGAAATTTTCTCCAACTGTTCAAATACTTCTTTGATATTAGAGTTCATTTTCAGGTTTATCTTATCAACCTGGCCAAACGATTCGGCATACACGTGCATGCTTAAGATAAACACGATGACTGCTGTTATTCTCATTATGCGCAAAATTTTTTTGAATCCCACCAGAAATGGGATTCCGTTCTTTTTTTTCATAAATTTGAAATGTTTTATGTGAATACTAGCCTTTGTCCAGAAGGCTCTTAATTTACCTTAACTTGGGATAATTCAGAAATCGTTATCCCTGATTTACAGACCGGAAATATGTCCAGTATTTTCGGTCTGATTTTTTTTAGCCTGAGTTTAATTCTGTCATACATTCTTATTTTAGTTAGATTTATATTCCCAATAGATTAGCGTACGTTCATTGGCTCGTGGAACAATCTGGTACTTGAGAGACGAAGTCAATGCAAATACCTCCAAAATCTGGTCAATAGGTTTATTTTTCAGGATGGTTCCCAGGTAGATTTCTTCACCAAGGCGTGCATTTTTAATTACAATCTCTACATTGTACCAGCGTTCAATTTTTCTGGCGATGTCTTTCAGTTTTTCATTTCTGAAAGTAACCAGACCATCTTTCCAGGAGGTGTACATGTCGAGGTTTACTTTTCCTACCTGTAGTTGTCTGTCATCATCGCTGTAAGTTGCATTTTCGCCCGGTACCAGCCGTGTAATTTCACTGCCACTTTTGCCAATTATTCCCAAACTGCCTTCCACCAAGGTTGTATTGATCACTTTGTCTTCAGGATAGGCCTGGATATTGAACGATGTGCCGTAAACTTTAAAATCCAGCAAATTGGTTTTTATAACAAATGGGTGCTCCTGATCTTTTACTACATCAAAAAAGGCTTCTCCTTCAAGGGTTACAAGCCGCTCGCCTGAATTGAAATTGCCCGAATAAGCCAGTTTTGTTCCCGAATTTAAATGAACAGTCGTACCATCAGGCAATACAACATTCGACATTTGTCCAAGTGGAACTTCAATCCAGGTTTCAGCCAGATAGGTAAACTGTTGCTGTGATTTTTGAGGAAGGATGTATTGCATCATCACTCCCAAGCCAAACACCAAAAGAAAGCCTGCTGCCACCCTCCAATAATTGATGGTATTTAGATGTTTCTTTGGTCTTGCCAGTTTATTAGAGATTGTATTCCAGTTTTCATCCTGATTTACTGTAGTTTTAGCGGTTAAAGCCCATATTTTTTTGTATTGAATAAATTCTTTTCGGTTTTCCAAATCAGAATCGATCCACTTAAAAATATCCTTTACTTCAGCTTCCGAAGCGTTGCCAACAAGGTATTTATTGATTATTGAGTAGTCCATGATATATTTTGTTCTTAAATAGGTAAACTTGTGCAAGTCTCAACCCTATATGGAATCGAAAAAATATTTTTGCTGACCCTCAAATTAGGATGATTCTTACGAAATATGGTGCATGATTAATTGTACGAGAATGGCCGGTAGATATTCAGATAGTTTTGATTTCAAAGTTTTTAGAGCCCGGGTCATATTTGCTTCAACCGCTTTTACCGAAATATTCAATTCTTCAGAAATTTCCTTGTTCATTTTTCTATCGTAGCGACTCATGATAAAAACCTGCCGGCATTTTTCTGGCAAATCATTGATGGCTTTCTGAATTAATTCTTCAAGCTCTGAAAACTCGAGCGAATTGAAATCAAAAGATTCGAGCACTTCGCGGTTTATTTCTTCTTCCTTTTCCTGAAGTTGTTTGTCCTCGTACTTACTGATTACCTTTCGGTGGCGGAGGTAATTTAAACAGCTCGATTTGGCATAGGTGTATAGGAATGACCTGATCCCATTCAGCGTTTCAATTTTTTCGCGGTTCAGCCAAAGGTTGAGGAATACTTCCTGAGTCAGACTTTTTGCTTTATCCCGATCGGAGATAAATTGATTACAAAACCCTACTATTTGATCATGATTTGATTTAAAGATTTTTTCAAAAGCCAACTCATCCCCACTTTTGAAACGGAGAAGAAAAAAATCATCTAAATCTATTTTTTCAAAAGCCATCAGTGAGCAGAAAATTTTATTGTGGTGCAAATATGGTGATTTTTGGTATTAAAACGACCATAATTATATTTCAACGCAATCTGTATATTTCAATTGCTTTTTGTATTGGCGATTTCTGTTTTTTTGTTCCAAATACAAGTTTTTTGATTATTATATGTTCTCCTGCCCATCAATTTGATTTGAGCTAGTCCCCCTTCTCTTAGCGGGTAGGAAGAATTATTAATAGAAATACTCATTGGTTGTTACAATTTTACCAACGCGTCAACTTGTTTTCGTGGATGTTATTTGATAATGGTGGCGTGAGTGCTGTTGATGGAGGTCAAACAGTCCTATAGAGGTGACGATTACAAATCGTCACCTCCGGACGCAAATTATTGACATATCCAGAAGAGCAGGGACAAAGGGGAAAATTAAGTAAAATTCCAATCAACCTGGAATTGGCTAATTCATTTAATGCCGTTGTCAATTTTCAGCTTATATTCTCCAAAGCAGATAACCCTTTTCATCGTCATTTCGCTCTGAAATCAAAAAACAACTTAATTCTAAGAACATCACCTTTCATCGAATATAGCATATTTGTATATCCTTGTGGTCCAAGTTCTTTGGCAGGTTGTGTTTTAGTGCCGATAGGCGTAATTCCGTGCAGAAATGAGATATCGCCTGCAGGGAAAGCCGGAAAAACATTTTCTTTTGACAATACTTTAGGTCGCTTAGGACTAAATATCCGCAAAAAAATATCGTAACTACCAGATACAACAGTAAAAGGCATTTCTTTATTTTCAACCGTTACCCAATAGAAGTCGGAATGATAACCTTTAAACTCGGGATAATTCCAGCTTTCGCCGGTCACTGTATTGTTGTAATCTTTATGGTAGAGACCGAATGGAACTCCTTTTAACCGATTTTTCCACACCCGATATGGTCCTCTTCCCAGCCATTTCATTCCGGTTACTTTTTCTTCTGGATAACTAAAATTGATACCTTCAAAATCCATTTCTCCATAAAACGAATAGCCATAATCGATTTGTAACCAACCGCTTGAATGCATTGTCCAAACCATTTTGCGGGTATTTCCTTCAGCTTCAATTTCAACCACATGCTTAGTCCCTTGCGCATAATGTTTGATACTGGTACATTCAAATTTACCGAAAGCCAATTGGGGGCCGTTATTAAATGAGATTGAACCGGTTTTATTTTCAGCGCTGATAAGATATCCGGTTTTTTTATCAAATTTTACGGTTACCCCTGAAGCTTCCAATGAAATCTCATTGTCATTCTCGGTAACTGAAACTGAACCCGCAGAAGTGGTATCAACAATGTCTGAAGCCATTTGTGCGGGCGATTTCACCGGCCATGTCCACTTATTCATTTCACGACCATCAGGATAAAAAGCCTCAATGGACAAAGCATCATGATTTCGCCAGTCGGAAGGAAGTGGTAATTGGATAGAACCTATCGTTGCCGGTGCTATATCAGGAGAAATCGGTTCGCCAGAAAAGACAGTTTTCTCATCGGGTGAGGAATCCGACGGTTTGGCATAATCAACCAGTTTCCATTTTATCTGACACTGGTTTAGATTGGTATATTGGAACTGGTTACGAATTTCGATTTTCCCGTTAAAAGCCAGGCTGATGTATGGTAAGTCGATGTAAACAGGCGACCATATTTCTTTTATGGTATAAAAACTTGCTTCTTTTTCGCGGAATGGCCCTACAATTCCGTCAGGTGCACTCTCTCCCGAAACATCAACTATCCCACCTTTATCAGTACGAACCAATCCTTCGTCGGCAAATACCCAGATGAAACCTCCGGCAGATAACGGGTTGGTCAGCATTAACTTCCAGAAATCATCAAGGCTGGCGCCAGCGCCGCCATCATATAGACCATGCAGCATCTCTGTAGGGAAAAAGATATCTCGACCCTGAAATGCGATGTTTAATCCATAATTATAAGGTTTGTAGTGACTTGTGCCAATCCCTTTGTAGTTGTCCCAAGGATGAATAACCGGACGGTTCTGAGGATCATATTTGGCAAAGTCGTCGTCTAAGTCAAAGTTCCAACCACCTTCGTTTCCATTATTCCATGCGATAACTGATGGATGGTTTACATCGCGGATCACAGTTTCTTTCACAAGTGGCCTTCCTGCTTGCGTATCGTAGCTTTTTTGCCAGCCGGTCAGCTCATCCAGCACAAACAATCCCAATGAATCACAAACATCCAGAAAATGTACGTCAGGTGGATAATGCGACATTCTTACCGCATTCATGTTCATTTCTTTCATGAGATTGACATCCAAAATACTCAATTCTTTGCTTGTTGTTCGTCCAGATGTTGGCCAGGCTGAATGTCGGTTAACCCCACGAAAAATTACCTTTTGACCATTCACATAAATACCATCGTTCTGACGAACTTCAACAGTACGGAACCCAAATTTTTCAGTAGTTTGATGTACTAACTTGCCGTCCTTTTTCAGGTTAAAAGTTACGGTATATAGAGTTGGCCATTCAGGATTCCATGTTTTGGGGCTATTTACTTTTCCTGAAACTGATACCTTCCCTGATAATGAGTTTTCAAGGGGAGTAATATTGTTCAGGACAATTTCACCAAATGTATTCTTTATGGTTGTTTCAACAGATAAATTTTTAGATACTCCTCCCAGATACAAGTCCGCATGAAAGCTTCCGTCGGCGAGGGCATTTATTGCAACCCGTTCTATATGATGTTTGGGGAAAGCTTCCAGAGAAACAGGACGGAAGATGCCACCAAACACCCAGAAATCGACTTCACGTTCGGCTCCGTTAATGCTTTTGTTTGTTGATAGTTTGGAAACGGTTACTTCAAGAAGGTTCTCTTTCCCGTATTTGAGAAGTTTGCTTATGTCGTATTTAAATTGGTAAAAAGCTCCCTGATGGATTGGTCCGGCCAGGGTTCCGTTTATTTTTACCTCAGTATCAGTCATCGATCCATCGAAAATGATTAAGATCTTTTTGTCTTTCCAATCAGAAGGAACAGAAAATGGATAACGGTACAAACCTTTTTCGTTGGGCAAGAACTCCTGTTTGTTTCCATAACTTAAAGTTCCGTAGCCTTGCATTTCCCAGCATGATGGCACTGCAATGGTTGACCACATGTTACTATTTCTCCCTCCTGTACAAAAAAAATCCCATGTTTTAGTATGGTCTTTGTCTGTTCCCGATAAAAACAATTTTTCGGTTTTCTGCGCCGATGCGAATAGGGTTAAAAGACTCAAAATAAATAAGATAATTGGTTTCATGATTTAGGGTTTAAGTTTATTTAGGATTCAAATAAAAGGAGGGTATCAGAATAGAAACTATACAGATATCCTCCTTTTTACAAATTAATATTCTCTTATATAACAAGTGGTTAGTATCCGGGATTATTTGTTGTTATTTTTTTGTTCTGATCTAATTCATCCTGTGGAATTGGGAATAAAATATGATCTGTCGGATATTTCGACAGGCCAGATGTTGGATTCCTGAAACGATTACTTGGATCGGTAATAAAATCGGAGTAAAAATGGAGTTTTACCTTCGATCCCTTTCCAAAAGCTTCTTTAACAGCATCCCATCTGAGGAGGTCAAAAATTCGTTGTCCTTCCATGCCAAACTCTACCCGGCGTTCATGTCTGACAATATCTCTCAATGAACCGTCCGCGGTTGTTTTTGCAGGCATTTTTACTGAAGCTCTTGCCCTCACTTTATTTACCCAAGTCAGAGCTTCAGCTTTTCCTTGTTCGGCTAAAGCTTCGGCCAGAATTAAATACAAATCGGCCATTCTCATAGCAGGTATATCAATACCACCATATCTTACATTTGTCAATCCACCTACATTTTCAGTTAGTTTTTTAACGCTCATCCCTGTTGGAGACCATTGATAATCGTACCTGACAGTATCTCCGGTTTTATAAGTTTTTGAATACGTAACTAATTGACCTTCATTGTCATACTTTTTATGAGTGTAAGTGAAAGGATTTGGGCTATTATAAATACCAAAAACATCGCCTGGGGCAAATATTGTATAGCCGCGCCTTGGATCTCCATTTTCAAATGCATCATATAAATCGCGATCAGGTAAAGCATAGCCCCAGCCTTCACCCCCTTGGATGTGGTTGAGAGCACCTGGAATATCCCTGACACCTCTTTCTACTGACATGGTAGTACTGTATAATTCATTGTTACGTGCAAATGGGAAATAAAACAAAAGTTCGGCATTTCCTTCATTTGTTATACTAAAAATAGAATTGTAGTCGTCAATAAGCTTGTATCCATTGGCTTCGGCAATTGTAACCGCACTTCTGGCTGCAGTTTCAGCTTTTGCAAAATCTTTTTTATACAAATATGCTTTAGCCAGAAATGCAGCGGCTGTTGCTTTTGTTGGAGTACCTTTATAAGCTTTATCATTGTCTAAAAGTTTCTCCTTCGCGAATTCTAAGTCGCTTATAATTTGTGTGTAGACTGCTTCAACAGATGCCCGTGGCTGAGAAAACTCCTCAAATGATGAAAGCGGATGATTAATAAGAGGAACTTCGCCGTAGAATGTTGTCAGAACTAAATAATCATAAGCTCTCATAAACCTTGCTTCGGCAATATAAGGGTCGAGTTTATCCTGAGTTAATCCTTTTTCGAGTAATGTTGGAATTTGCTTAATTGCATAATTCGCAGCATTAACACTTTGATAGATGTATATCCACCAGTCTCTCATCACTTCGTGGTTGGGTTGAAAATCCCAATTTCGCATCTGAATTCTGTAACCTCCGTTCAGGCGAATGTCACTGTCATCAGTCAAGGCATCACATAGGATGATGAACTCTTTAAAATGCATATATTGTAAATTAGCCCTTGTCCATGGATTATAACAAGCTATAACCACTTTTTTTGCCGAGGCTTCATCCGTTAAATAGTTTGCTGGACTTGGCTTATCTTGGGGATATTTCTCTAAGAAATCTTCAGTACAAGCGGGAATGAGGATTGTTAACAAAACAATTCCGAAAATATATTTATTTATTATAGTTTTCATATACTCCTTGTATTTAAATATTTGTCTTAAAAAGTTGCTTTTAATCCAATAGTCCAGGTTCTCGGTACTGGAATGGAGGTCATATTATTACTTCCTTCATTGTTAGTATTTTTGATGGTCTGATTACTATCCAAACCCGGATCGAAGTTGACATCCATTCCTGTACCATAAAAACTGGTAAATGTGTATAGATTTTGAACACTACCAAAGATACTTAACTTATACAGTCCTGCCTTTTTGATTATTTCAGATGGAAGATCATAATTTAAGTTTACATTTCTAATACTTAGGTAGGATGCATCTCTTAACCAAAAATCTGAAAGACTACCATTTTGGCCTTTATCATCAATAGATACTCTGGGATATTGTCCATTCGCATTTTTTGTTGGATGAAAACGATCAAGAATGTAATCAGCTTCAACGTTTGGTTCGCCAGCAAACATATCAGTCGCTCTACCACCCCGAATATCTCTGTCAACTCCTGATAGGCCCTGAATTTGCACTTGTAAAGTCAGATCTTTATAGCTAATCGAACCAAAAGCGCCAAAGGTTAAATCTGGATAAACACTTCCTATAAGTGTTCTGTCGGCTGCATCAACCTTACCATCTGGAGTTCCGGTCAATTTGCCTTTTGCATCATATCCATCAATATCCAAGAACCAAATATCACCTATTTGCTTTCCAGCATATTGAGGGTTGTTTTTTAAATCAGCATCTGTTCGAATAATTCCATTTGTCTTGTAGCCAAAAGCGGTAAATAATGGATGACCTATTTCTATTCCGTTGGTTCTCATATCTCTGCCATCCAAATCAATGGCTTCATTTTTAATATGGGAGAGATTAACACTTACATCATATTTCCAGTCTCCTACAGTTTTCCTATACCCCAATTCTAAATCAAAACCAGTATTACGGATATGGCCGGCATTAATAAATGGGCTACCTGCAAGTCCGGTAGAGTAAGGCAGTGGCTGTTTAAATAAAAGATCCTTAGTATCTTCAATATAAAAATCGCTAACAATATAAAACTTGCTATCAAACAAATAGGCATCTAAACCCAGGTTCTTTTTAGTCGTGCTTTCCCATGTAAGGTCAGTATTTACAGCATTTGCCAAAGTATAACCAACAACAGGCTGCTGATTCATTATTGAATTCCACTGAGTTAATGTACTTGTAGTTCCGTAAGTATCAATACTAAGGATATTTCCAATTGTGCCATAACTTGCTCTCAATTTTAACTCATTAAGCCAATTAAGATTACTCATAAAGTTTTCTTTGGTAATCCTCCAGGCAGCAGAAACGGATGGGAATGTTCCATATTTATTTCCAGTGGCAAGGCGTGAAGTTCCATCACGTCGAACTACTCCAGAGAGGTAATATTTGTCCATAAATGAATAGTTCAAACGCCCAAAGGTGGATACAAAAGACCATTCTGAAAATGAGTTGGCATTTACGGAGGTTAAAGGATCTCCTGCATCTAAATACCTGATCTCATTATTAGGAGTACCGCCTCTTTTGCCTCGTAAATTCTCATAAGTCTGATCTTCTAAAGAATATCCCAACAAGACACTAATGGTGTGGTTTTCAAAAAAGGTTTTATTATAGTCCAATAAAAAATCGCCGATCCAATGAGCGGTTTGCATATTTTCCTTTTGTATTGAGTTTACATTGCTCCCTTCCATTCCGTAATGAGGACTCATAGCTCCAATAAATGTATTTCTATCTCTGTTTGTCCATTCCAAACTTCCCCTTGTCGTCATCTTTAATCCTTTCAGAATATCAAACGTTAAGTAAATATTGCCACTAAGTCCCTTTGCTTTATTTCCAAGCGCCGAATTACTTAACATCCATAAAGGACTAGGACTTCTACCTTCAATATTTGAATTTCTAATTGTTCCGAAATCTCCATTGTCTTCATACTGGCGATTTAATGGAGTATATCTAAACGCAGCCGTATAAACATTTCGTCCATCAATATCAGTATTGCTTCTTTGATTGGAAGAAAATATATTTAGCGAATTCCCAAAAGATATTACTTTATTGATTTTGTGATCAGTATTTATTCTGAAATTAAACCTTTTATAATCCTGACCTTTTATAATCCCTGTATTATCTAAATAACCTGCTGAAACAAGATAATTCGATTTATCTCCACCACTTTCAACCGACAAATCATAACTCGATAAAAAGCCTGTTTGCATTACTGCTTTTGGCCAATTAACATCTACACCTTTATAGTTTGTCAAATCTGCTTCTGTCCATTTAATCGATTGACCCGAATTAGTATATGCTTCAGTAACAAGTTCAAGCCATTGGTCGGCGTTAACGTAGTCCACTTTTAGGTTGCTTTCCTGCTGAACACTTTGCCTTGAACTAAAACTAATTGTTGGCACTTTAGATTTTGTTCCACGTTTAGTAGTAACCAATATAACTCCGTTTGCAGCTCTCGATCCATAAATTGCAACGGCCGAAGCATCCTTAAGAACGGTAAGTGTTTCGATATCCTGGGTATTAATATTATCAATACTCTCTGATATTGTTCCATCGACTACATAAATTGGAGAATTTGTACCATTAATTGATTGGGTTCCATGAATCTTCACACTACTACCGGCACCAGGTTGTCCGGAAGTTGGTGTGACAGATAAACCAGCGATTCTACCCTGTAATGCCTGTAATGGATTGGTTGTAGTTACTCTTTCAAATTTATCGACATTGAGCTGCGATACAGATCCTGTCAAATCGCCGCGTTTCACTGTTCCGTATCCAATTGCAACAACCTCTTCAATGCCAATACTTTCTTCCTTAAGAATAACACTAATGGTAGTTTTTCCACCAACTACCACTTCCTGCCCTTTCATACCTACAAACGAATACTGCAAAGTCGCATTTTCAGGAACATTGGGCAGCGAATAATTACCGTTTCCATCGGTAATAGTTCCATTGGTGGTACCTTTAACCACTACCGAAACTCCGGGCAACGGCGAGCCGGAGGAGTCGGTAACTTTACCGGAAACAGATTTTTGCTGTTCTGTAACTGAAGAAGTTTCAAAAAGACTAGCTTCTGGTGTTGTCAAAACTATTTGTCTCCCCTTCACAGTATAATATACATTAGTGCCTGCAAAAATTTTGTCAAGTATTTTTTCAATTGTACTTCCATGTACCTCAATATTCACTTCTCTGTTCACATCAACAATCTTTTCGGAGTACAGAAAGAAAAATTCACTCTGGTTTTCAATAGCTCCTAATGCATTTCTGACCGTAGAATTTTTAAGTTCCAACGTTAATTTTGTTGTTTGGGAGTATGACTCTGAAGCAAAAGCTCCCAAAAACGAAAAAAGAATAATACACAGCGTAAGTTTCATTTTTAATAAGATTTTGTTCGCACTTGGCAATAATATTCCAAGCGCATGATCCCATACTTTTTTTTTCATACTTTTGTTTTGAAGTGGTTTAAAATTTACCAAAATTCATTTTTGGCTTTTTTTGAATCTCAGGCAGGAAGATGGTCGCACATTTTCCTGCTTTTTCTTTTCTGATAAGTATTCTATCTCATAGGTATTTATTTAGGTTTGATTATAATTATGCGCTTAATATCATTTAGTTTTCAATCCAATGATTACTTTTTGTTTGGAGAAACTTCCATCAGGTAATTTCTTACTAAAAGTTAGCCGATAGTTAACTGGAGTCGCCAACGACAACAATTCAAGCACCTGGGGCAAAGTTTCGTTAGAAAAAGTGGCAGTAAAAGGATATTCCTTTATTTTTTGATCGGTAATTTCAACATCAATGTTGTACCACCTTGCCAGTTTTTTTGCAATACCTTCTACATTATCGTTTTTGAAAACCAACAAACCATCTTTCCAGGCTGTATATTTTAAGGTGTTCCCCGATTCAAGTGAATACCTATTTTTTTGGACGTCAAATTTTAAACATTCACCAGGTGATAATGCTTTTATTTCGCAGTTATTTTTTTTCTCGTAAAGAATAACCTTACCTTCAACAAGAGTAGTCTCAACCGCATCGTCACCTGGATAAGCGCTAACATTAAAGGCCGTTCCGGTAGCTTTCACATCCAAATGATTTGTGCCAACAATAAATGGAATCTTTTCATTATGAGCTACTTCAAAATAAGCCTCACCGATTATGAAAACTTTACGATTTTCACCATCGAAACGATAGGGATATTTTAACTTACTGCCATGGTTAAGCCACACCTTTGTACCATCGCCCAGTTCAATATGCATTCGGGATCCGGCAGGCGCTTCAACTTCCAACTCATTTAAATTGGAAGCATAACGATCCTTGTCCGAAAGATTGGTGTAGAGTAATAACAATAAAACTGGCAGCAGAAGAATGGCTGCAACACGTGTTAGTATTGTTAATAACCGTTTGGGGGTCGGGGTTTTTGAAATTACCACTGGCGTGGAATTCTGCTTAATATTGATTTGATGATGAATTTTATCCAATAGGCGGTTGTATTTTAATCGTTCAACTGATCCGGCTTCAGGTTCAAATTCCTCCCATATCTCCTGAACGATTCCTTTCCCTGAAATTGATTGAGATCCTTCTCTGATCCAGAGCAGAATCTGATCAAACTCTTCTTCTGTGCAATTTCCTTGCAGATATTTTATAAATAAATCTTTTGTCATAATTGATGTGTTCTGAAAAACTGATCTTTAATTACAGAATAGTACAGATATCGTTTTATCAAACTGGTACTTTTAACCGCTTTTTTAAGATTGTTTTAACTGTGATACGTTTTAGTATGCAAACACCACTACTCAAAAACAAAAAAAAATTAGTAATTCTCAAAAAAAGTGATTTTGGAAAATTGGCTTAACCTGACTGAAGTAAAATATGACAGAAATCACAGCCCGAAAAATAAATTAGTCTTTAATTTAAACTAAATGAACAGGCTTACAAACAACATATTTATCAGCAAGGAATTATCCATATTCTGGCGCAGGTATTTTAAGGCTTTTACCATATGGTTTTCAACCGTATTTTTCGATATTCCCAATCTCTCAGCAATTTCAGGGTAAGTCAAACCTTCCTCTCTATGTAAAAGGTAAACCTGCTTCTGCCTTTCAGGTAAATTCGCAATCAATTTGTCTGCCTGACTATTCAGTTCATTAAATTCAATCTGACTGATAAGGTTTGGAGTAACATTAATAACAGAAGAATTTTTCAGGTGTTCCAGGTATTTGGTGTTGTTAATTCTTTTACGGATGAGATCAATCGAATTATTATAAGCAATTGTGAAAATATAGGAATTCAATAATCTGTAGTCTTCAAGTTTTTGCCGCGACTCCCAAATTTTCACAAAAACTTCCTGCACAATGTCGTCAGCTTCAGCTTCATTCTTTAAAATTTTGAAAACGAATGAAAACAGTTTATGACTGTATAGTTCATAAACCCGATCAAAAGCCAACATATCCCCGTTTTTCAATCGGGTCAAGAGTTCGTAGGTAATATTGTCCTTGTTAAGATTCAATGTCAAGTTTGATCAGATAGTTCAAGTGGCTAAATTATAAAAATACTTAAACAACCGATTTAGCTTTTAAATTTTGGATGAATATTAGCTACCTATTGAGCTCAAACAACTCCGTCACCTCCAAATACGGAAGCCCCTTCTCAAATAATTCCTTACAGATTTCCATGCCGATATCATCGGCACTAAAATAAATTTCGCCGTGAGGGCTTTACTAATTTGTGTTCCGTAGAAAGAAACCGTGTGTCCGATCCGGTGTCCAGGTCGAAGGAAACGCGCAGCGGAATTTCAGGAGTTCCGGCTACTTTATAATATTCGTTCTGGTCCAGAAGAATGACTACACATTTACGGCCAATCATATCATTTATAATTGACTGGGTTTCCGGAGCGTCTTTCGGGATAAAGGCATTGATTTCATTTTTATAGGCGACCCTGTATTTTTCAAGAGTCGCTTTTTCGGTAAAGGAAATGCTTCCGGGCGAACAATACATTTTAACGATGTTATCGGTTGTGGAAAAACTGACAGTATTAAAACTGATGGTAATGTCACTCGGTGGAACCGCCCAAATGGATAAAAGCCCGCCAAGGTTGTCGGTGGGTTTATTCAGCTGCTTCATAGTTTTGTTTGGCTTTTGAGATTCTGTCCTTTTTAGGGGACACATTCTCCAAAAATATAGTGTTGATTTTTTTGCTTA